>Ga0255338_1000323_pt1 | contig 176651 bp, 152 predicted proteins | sample MeOH1_35cm_T4_19_FD_203715 | JGI IMG/M metagenome (GOLD analysis project Ga0255338, IMG submission 203715) | Sandy soil microbial communities from University of British Columbia, Vancouver, Canada - MeOH1_35cm_T4_195 | ecosystem: Engineered > Artificial ecosystem > Sand microcosm >... | reverse complement strand
AACACGAGGCCACGGGCAACACTGAACTGGAAAACGCCCGCCGAAGCCTTCTTCGAAGACTGCATCGCGCACAATGCCCAGATTCCCGCAGGTGTTGCACTTGCTCCTTGAGACCGCCAAGCAAAGAAAAGGCGACCCTGCTGTCTGCGTCCCTCCGCTGCGCTGCGGGCAACCTGCGGTGCTCGGTCCAGGCGGGGTCTCGCTCGAACTCGCTTCGCTCAGACAATCGCGATCCCTGATCCGCCTGAACCTCCGCTCCTCGGCGCAGACAGAAGGGGTGGGTGCAAGGAATACCAACAGCCGACAACCAAATACAAAACCCGAATACCTGAAGAAACAAGGACACGCCATGGCGGGTCCTTGTTTGTCTTGGTCGTCTTTGTCTTGGGGTTCGGTATTTGGTATTCGGACTGCCCCGTCCTGGCTGGGCCGAGCAGCGCAGATGGAGGCGGGATCAGGGCCGCAGTTGTTTGAGCGAAGCGAGTTCTGCGGACCCCCGCCGGAGTCGAGCAGCGCAGGTTGCCCGAAGCGAAGCGTAGGGACCCAGACTGCGGGTCGCCTTTTCTTTGGTGACTTTCTTTTGGCGAAGCAAAAGAAAGTTACTAGCCGCCGGGTTACCCCCGGCCAGCCACCTTCAGCAGAAAACCCAAAAGCCCAGCGACAAAGACGATACCCGATCCGCGGCTTGAGCAGCCAGCAGGAGCAGCGATGCTGACCCGCCTCAACACCCTCCCCCGCGACGCCCGCGACACACTGTTCCTGCTGCTCGTCATCGCCTGGGTGCTGCTGCCACAAGCGGGCAAGCTGCCGCTGTGGTGCAGCGCGCTGGCCGGCGCCGTGCTGCTCTGGCGCGGCTGGCTCGCGCTGCAGTCGCGGCCGCTGCCGGGCAAGTGGTGGCTGGTCGGCCTGCTGGCCCTGACCATTGCCGCCACGCTGATGACGCACCGTACCCTGCTCGGGCGGGATGCCGGCGTCACCCTGCTGGTCGTGTTGCTGACGCTGAAAACCCTGGAATTGCGCGCCCGGCGCGATGCGTTTGTGGTGTTTTTTCTCGGCTTTTTCTGCATGCTGAGCAACTTCTTTTATTCGCAATCGCTGCTCACCGCATCCAGCATGTTGCTCGGACTGCTGGGCCTGCTGACGGTGCTCGTCAACGCCCATTTGCCGGTCGGCAAACCGCCGCTGCTGCTGGCCGCGCGGACCGCCGGCGGTATGGCGCTGCTCGGCGCCCCCATCATGGTGGTGCTGTTTCTGCTGTTTCCGCGGCTGGCGCCGCTGTGGGGCGTGCCCAGCGATGCCATGACCGGCCGCAGCGGCCTGAGCGCGAGCATGCAGGTGGGCAACATCGCCACCCTGGCGCTTGACGACAGCGTGGCCATGCGCATCCGGTTTGAAGGCCGCCCGCCGCCCCAGCAGGATTTGTATTTTCGCGGCCCCGTGATGTCCAGCTTCGACGGCCGCGAGTGGCGGCCGCCGCTGCTCAACTTCTCCCCGCGCAATGGCCAGGGCGGAGTCGGCGCCAACCTGGCCGTCGCAGGTTCCCCCGTCAGCTACGAAGTCACGCTGGAGCCCACCAGCCGCCCCTGGCTTTTTGTGATGGAAGCCGCAGCGCAAAGCCCGGTGCTGCCGGGCTACCAAAGCGTGATGCAGGCCGACCTGCAATGGACGGTGAATCGCCCGATCACCGATCTTGTGCGCTACAAGGCACAGAGCTACCCGATCTTTCGGCATGGGCCGACCCGGCCGGTCTTCGGGCTGCGGGAATTTGTGGCATTGCCCCCCGGCTTCAATCCGCGCACCCTGGCGCTGGCCAGCGAGTTACGCAGCGACCCGCGCAACCGGAACGCCAGCAATGCCCAACTGGTTCAACTCGTGCTGAACCGTCTGCGCAGCGGCTACACCTACACCCTGGAGCCCGGCGTGTATGGCCAGCACACAGCCGATGAGTTCTGGTTTGACCGCAAGGAAGGTTTTTGTGAGCACATCGCGTCGGCCTTCGTGATCCTGATGCGGGCGATGGACATTCCCGCGCGCATCGTCACCGGCTACCAGGGCGGTGAACTGAACGGGGTGGACGGCTTTTGGGTGGTGCGGCAAAGCGATGCGCATGCCTGGGCAGAAGTCTGGCAGGAGGACCGGGGCTGGGTGCGGGTCGACCCGACCTCGGCGGTCGCGCCGGGTCGCACCGGCGCTTTCCAGCGGCTCGCTGCGCCCCAGGGCGTGGTGGCGCAGACACTGGGAAACATCAGCCCGACGCTGGCGGCGCAGCTGCGCGCCACCTGGGAGGCGGTCAACAACGGCTGGAACCAGTGGGTGCTCAACTACACCCAGGGCAAGCAGCTCAACCTGCTCAGGGACATCGGCTTTGAATCCCCGAGCTGGGAGGATCTGAGTTACGTTTTGCTGGGCATCATCGTGCTTGCGGCCCTGCTGGGCGCCGCCTGGACGCTGTGGGACCGCACCCAGCATGACCCGTGGCTGCGCCTGCTGGCCCGCGCGCGCCGACAGCTCGCCAAAGCCGGCATCGAAAGCACGCCAGCCACCTCGCCGCGCCAGTTGGCGCTGCAGGTGCTGGCACGGTACGGCGGTAGCAGCGGCAGCCGCGGGCAGGCGCTGCATGACTGGCTGATGCAACTGGAGCTGCAGCGCTATGCGGTGAACTCTTCCGGCCGGCATAGCCGGCTCCGTGAAATCAGGCGGCTGCGGCAGCAACTGAGCGCGCTGGCATGGCCTGCTTAGAATTGAAGCTTCGCCCCTTCTTTTCCTCATGACACTTCAGATGCCTCTTTACAAGTTCAGTTTTGCGCTGGTTTTGATGGCTGTCCTCGCCGGCACGGCAGGGCTCGCCAGCGCAAAACCCGTGAAGAAAACGGTGGCTGGCAACTCAGCGCAGGCGCAGGGCCCGCTTTATGCCACGCGCCCCGATGCCATGCAGTTTGCCGACGACCTGGCCAGCCGGCGCGACCTGGACGCAGACTGGGTGCGCGACGCCATCGGGCACTCGCGCTATATCCCCACCGTCTCGCGATTGATGCAGCCGTCAGAGAAACCATTCGTCAAGAACTGGCGGGTCTACCGCAGCCGTTTCATCGATCCCATACGCATAGAAGCCGGCGCGCGCTTCTGGCTGGCCAACCAGGCAGTACTCGAGCGCGCCGAAAAGGAGTACGGCGTGCCGGCCGACATCATCGTCGGCATCATTGGCGTGGAAACCATTTACGGCCGCAACACCGGCAGCTTCCGCGTGATGGACGCCCTGGCCACACTGGCCTTCGACTTTCCCGCGAACCACCCGCGGGCCGTGGAGCGCAGCGCGTTTTTCAAGGATGAGATCGAGCAGTTCCTGACCCTGCAGCACCGGCGCGGTGTCGATCCTTTCGAGGCAAAAGGCAGCTATGCCGGCGCCATGGGCATGCCGCAATTCATGCCTTCCAGCTGGATCAAGTACGCGGTGGACTTCGACGGCGACGGCACCGTTGACCTGTGGAACAGCCCGGCTGACGTGATTGGCTCGGTCGGGAACTACTTCAAGGCTTTCAGCTGGCAGCCGGGCATGCCCACCCACTACCCGGTGAGCTTTGACACCAGCCGCCTGGACATGGACGCCCTGATGGCGCCCGATATCCTGCCAACCTTCAGCGTGGCCAGCTTCACCGCCAAGGGCGCGGTGCTGGAAGGCGCCGCGCTGCAACACGCCGGCCCGCTGGCGCTGATCGAGCTGCTCAACGGGCCGGACGCACCGAGCTACGTGGCGGGCACCGAGAATTTCTACGCCATCACGCGCTACAACTGGAGCAGCTACTACGCCATGGCGGTGATTGAGCTGGGGCGCGAAGTGGCCGCGCGGGTCAAGTCAGCCACGCCGTAACGAACGGCCGTGGGCCCTTGCAGGAAGGGCGTCAAGCGCTATCAGGCGCTAGAAAAGTGGCGCGGTGCGGCGAAGCGCGGTCGATGCACCGCTAATCCTGGGGCTTTCCCGGTCTGCCCGCGGTGTCGCTCAGAAAACGGCTCATATCGCGCGACAGGCTCATGAAAAAAATGGCAAATTGCTGTGGGTCCCATGCGTGGAGGTCGGCAAACACCTGACTCGATACCTTCACCACGATGCAGTCATCGGCGGCATAGCCGCTGAAGCGCCGCGGGCGCAGCGCGATCATTGCCGGAAAGCCCACACTCTCTCCCGCGTTCATGGTTCGGATGATGTCCTTGCCGCCGTCGGCGTCCTCATAAACGATGATTTGACCTCTTAGCAACACGAAGAAGCTATCGGCGGTATCGCCCTTGCGGTAGAGGGTCTCATTGGCTGTCAACTTCAGCACCTCACCGTCGGCCAGCAGCTTCGCGACAAAACTCTGCGACAGCGCGCCGAATGCCGACATTTGCTCATAGGCGTCGGCGGCCAGGTACTCGTGGAGCGCTGTGGGGTGGAGTGTTTCCATGCCTGGTGTCCGGTTGAGGCGGTTCACTTCATGGCGGCAAGCCTTGCGGAAAAAGTCTTTATCTTTAAATTGCGACTGTGAAATCGAAGGCCCAGTCTCCCATTTTGCAAATCTGCGCGCAAGTACAACTCGCAAGTACACGTCGGATTTGGCCCTGATCTCTCCCGCACCCCTGCCGCGATCACCCTCTGTCAGGCATCGGCAGGTATCGGAACACACACCCACATGGTCAAGGCCAGCTTCATCGACCTGCTGGCCGAGCGCATAGCGCACGCTAACGCAGGCAGCGCTATTCAGGTTTGATGTTCGCGCTCTTGACGAGCTTGCCCCAGCGATCGGATTCCGACTTGATCAGGGTGGCGAACTGCTCGGGCGTGCCGCCACCCAGTTCGTTGCCCTGACCCAGCATCTGCTCCTTGATGGCCGGGTCGGCCAGCGCCTTGTTGACGGTGTCATTGAGCAGCTTGATGAGGGCCGCGGGCGTGCCGGCCGGCGCCACCAACCCCTGCCAGTTCTGCACCTCAAAGCCCGGCACACCGGACTCGGCCATGGTGGGCAAATCGGGAAACAGCGGCGAACGCGTCTTGCTGGTGATAGCCAGCGCGCGCAGCTTGCCGGCGCGGACCGAGGGAGCGGCCGAATACATCTGCTCGAACATCATGTCCACCTGGCCGCCCATCAGGTCGGTCGTGGCGGGCGCTCCGCCCTTGTAGGGAATGTGCGTGATGGACAGTCCCGCCAGCGACTTGAACATCTCGCCCGACAAATGGTGCGACCCGCCCAGCCCACCCGAGGCAAACGACAGCTTGCCGGGACTGGCCTTGGCGGCGGCCATGATGTCCTTGACACTCTTGAACGGCGAGTTCGCGGGAACCATCAGCACCAGCGGACCTTTTTCGATCAGACAGACCGGCACCAGGTCCTTGGCCGGGTCGAAATTCATTTTCTTGAACATCGTGGGATTGACCGCCAGCGGCGCGAAATTGCCCATGCCGATGGTGTAGCCGTCCGGCTTGGCCCGGGCGATGGCCTCGCTGCCGATGTTGCCGCCCGCACCCGGCTTGTTGTCCACGATCACCGGCTGGCCCAGCGCGGTGGAGATGAACCTGCCGATCTGGCGCGAGCGCTGGTCGGCGTTGCCGCCGGCAGCGTAGGGGCAGATCAGGGTGATGGGTTTGCTGGGGTATTTGTCCTGGGCCCAGGCCAGCGAAGGCAAAGCGATGGCGAGCGAAGTGGCTTGCAGGAGGTTGCGGCGGTTCATGTCGAGTCCTTGTGATCAGTGGTGCGGCCCAACGATAAGGTGTGCAGCTGTCAATCAGCTGGCAAGACACTGGTAGTTTCCCGGATGCGGTGGCACGGGCCGGGCGAAACCTGGCGACGCCATAGAGCGACCAGCGGACGGCGGCGCGCTTGCGCTGGCCACGGCGATGGCATCACAATGGCCATGAAAGCCCACCCCTGCCACCGGAGAGCCGTTTGCAGCCCGCCGCCTACACCCGCACCGCAGTCGCCCTGCACGCAGCCATGGCCCTGCTCATGGTGGCGGGCTTTTCCGTCGGGCTGTACATGGTCGGCCTGCAGCTCAGTCCGCTCAAGCTGCAACTCTATTCGTACCACAAATGGATCGGTGTCACCGTGGCAGCGCTGCTGCTGCTGCGCGTGGGCTGGCGTGTCCGGCACGCACCGCCGCCGCTGCCCGCTGCGATGCCGGCGTGGGAGCAGAGCGCAGCGCATGCCAATCATCTGCTGCTCTATCTGCTGATGGCCTGCGTGCCGGTGTCGGGCTGGCTGATGAGCTCGGCCAAAGGCGTGACGACGGTCTACCTGGGCCTGTGGCCGCTGCCGGACGTGCTCGCTCGCAATGAGGCGCTGGGGCTGTTTCTGCAAGCGTTGCACCGCATCCTCAGTTACGCGCTGCTGGGTCTGGTCAGCCTGCATGTCGCAGCGGCGCTCAAGCACCATTTCATCGACCGGGACGGCGTGCTGCGCCGGATGTTCCGGCTCAAGGAGGCTCGTGAATGAAAATCCCCACTACGGCTATTGCGGTGGCTGTGACCCTGCTGCTGTCATGCGCCGGTGCCCAGGCCGCAGAATACCGGCGGCTGGACCTCGCGGCCAGCCATATCCGCTTTACCTCACGGCAAATGGGCGTGCCGGTGGACGGTGCCTTTCGCAAATTCGATGCCAGCCTGGCCTTCGACCCCGACGCGCCCGCCGCGGCCCGCGGACAGCTGCACATCGATCTGTCCAGTGTCGACACCGGCCTGCGGGAGATTGACGAAGAGGTGGTGGGCACGCAGTGGTTTGATGTCCGCCGCCACCCCGAGGCGCGCTTCGAGATGCGCCAGATACAGTCACAGGGCGCTGGCCGGTTCCAGGTGAGCGGGGTCCTCAGCATCAAGGGCGCCAGCCAGCCCCTGGTGGTCAACACGGTGCTCAAGACCAGTGGCAGGCAGGCCGTCATGGAAGGCTCATTTGTGATGAAACGCCTGGATTTCGGTATCGGCGGGGGTGTCTGGGGGGACATCCGCGTGGTCGCCAACGAAGTGACGGTGCAGTTTCACCTGGTCCTTGAACCATAGCGGCTCATCGTCAGGAGTTACTCATGAAAGAAATGAAAAAACTTGTTGTGGCGCTGCTGGGCAGTCTGTTCATGGCTTCGGCGTTCGCCGTCGTCGATGTGTATGAGCGCGACCCGGATCACACCTTCGCCTGGTTCGAATTCAACCACCTGGGCTACAGCATGCAGCGCGATCGTTTCGACAAGGTCGACGCCACCATCAGCCTGGACCTTGACAACCAGGTGGGCAGCGTGGAGGTGAGCATCGAGGTCCAGTCGGTCAGCACCGGCTCGCTGCTGTTCGACCAGATCCTGCGCAGCGACATGTTCTTTGATGCCGAGCGGTTCCCCGTCATCACCTTCAAATCGAGCCGCCTGAGCTTCGGCAGGTTCGATGACATCACCGCCGTCGAGGGCAATCTGACGGTCAAGGGCATCACCCGGCCCGTGACCCTGACGGTCACGCACTTCAAATGCATGATGCACCCGATGTTCCGTAAACCGGCATGCGGGCTCAATGCCACCGGCAAAGTCAGGCGCAGCGAGTTCAATCTGGGCCGGTTCGCGCCGCTGATCAGGGACGAAATCACGCTCCATGTGTCGATGGAGGCGCTCAAGCGTTGAGGGCCTCCATGTCTGCCCTGTCTTGCGTTCTGCGCCCTGACGGCGACGGGCCCGCGCCGTTCAAACCGGCTGGATCGTGATGTCCACCGTCATGGTTTCCTTGCCACCACCCTGCCGCACACCCTTGGCCGGCGGACAGGCGTTGTAGTCGGTGCCCATGGCCAGCCGCACATGGCGCTCGTCAATCAGGCAGCTATGGGTCACGTCGATGCTGGCCCAGCGCCGGCTGGCGACGTCCAGGCACACGTCCACCCAGGCATGACTGGCCAGGTCAGGCTCATTGGCGGCATAAAAATAACCACTCACATAGCGCGCGGGAATGCCCAGGCTGCGGCAGATCGCCACCATCACGTGCGCCTGGTCCTGGCACACGCCCGCACCGGCCCTGAACGCCTCCAGCGCCGTGGTGGTCACGCTGGTGCTATTTTTTTGATAGCTTACCGCCCCCGCCACACCCTGGCTCAAGGACAACAGCATGCCCAGGTCAGCCTGGCCGCGGGTGGCAGAAGGCGTGATAAAGCGGCGGCCGAACTCAGCCAGCGCCGGAGCCGGCTGGGCCAGATGCGTGGCCCGCAAAAAGAAGTCCGGATGCGGCAGGCTCGCGGCATCGGTGAACTCGGCCACCCCCAGGGTTTCAACATCACCGGCGGCATTGACGAGGCTCCAGCGCACGTTGTCAGCCTCCTGGCCAACGAAGGTGTAGGAATGGATGGGGTTGCCGAAGGCGTCGAGCTGGGAGAAAAGCTTCTCGGGCGCACCCAGGCTCCAGAAATACACCGTTTGCGCCGGACCGGACTGTGGCGTGAGCCAAAGCGTCTGCAACGCGTAGCGCAGGGGTTCGGTGTAGCGGTAGTCGGTCGTATGCCTCACATGCAGTTTCATGGAGTAAGAGCCCCCACGTTCGTTCGTTTCGCGTAACTCTCGAGGCCTTGCAGGCCGCGGCTTGCGAGACGCTGCGCCTCTGTCGCCTGTCCAAACCTGCTCAAGCAGGTTTGGAGCCGCAGGCTCCAGCCCCTCGGGGGCTGGCCTTGCCTGGGGCGGCCCGGCGCTGCGGCCGCTGTAACCTCATGCTGTTTCAATTGGTCGCCGGAACGAGGAATTCGCGGCTGATGTGTGCGCCGATTTCGTTGACGCGGTCCAGGAACTGGGTCAGAAAAGCATGCAGGCCGGTCGCGAGGATTTCGTCAATGCGGGCGTACTGCAAATCGGCCCGCAATTTGCCGGCTCGGCGCTGCGTTTCGCTGGACGCATCGCTGGTCACCATGGCGAGGTTGCTCATGAGCTCGTTCAGGCAGGCCAGCAGGGAGCGCGGCATGTCGGCCCGCAAGATCAGCAGCTCGGCCACGCGCTCGGGCTTGATGACATCGCGGTACACCTTGCGGTACACCTCAAAGCCGGACACGCTGCGCAAAATCGCGCTCCAATGGTAAAAATCGTACTCTTGGTCTTTCTCGCCGGTTGCGCCCAGGAAATCATTTTCCACGGCGTGGAACTTCACATCCACCAGCCGGGCCGTGTTGTCGGCACGCTCGAGAAAGGTCCCCAGGCGCAGAAAATGAAACGCCTCATCCTGCAGCATGGTGCCCGCGGTCACGCCACGCGAGAGGTGCGAGCGGAACTTGACCCATTCAAAAAACTGACCCGGGTCACGCTCGAAATCGCTGTTGCGCAGCATGCGGATGACTTCCAGGTAGGTCTGGTTTTGCGTCTCCCACACCTCGGTGGTCAGCGTGCCCCGCACGGCGCGGGCGTTTTCCCGGGCATTCTTCAGGCACGAGATGATGCTTGAAGGGTTTTTTTCGTCGCGCACCATGAAGTCCATCACTTCACGCGGATTGATGCTGTCGCCATACTTGGCGGCATAGGCCGGTTTGAGTTCGCTGATGCTCAGCAAGCTCTGCCATCCGCCTTGCGCCACGGCTGCGGACTGGGGCAACAGCGAGGTCTGGTAGTTCACGTCCAGCATGCGCGCGGTGTTTTCGGCCCGCTCGGTATAGCGCGACATCCAGAAGAGATGATCTGCAGTTCTCGATAGCATGATCAGATCCTTCCAATCTGTGACTGTGACTGTGACTGTGATTGCATGGGCATGCCATGGCCCTCCTGCAAAATCCAGGTGTCTTTCGTGCCGCCGCCCTGCGAGGAATTCACCACCAGCGAGCCATCTTTCAGCGCCACGCGGGTGAGGCCGCCGGGCACCATCTGCACCTCCTTGCCGCTCAGCACAAAGGGCCGCAGGTCAATGTGTCGCGGCGCCACGCCGCTTTCCACATAGGTGGGGCAGGTCGACAGGCTCAGCGTGGGCTGGGCAATATAGCCAGCGGGGTTGGCCAGCAGCGCCTGGCGGAAGTCTTCAATTTCGGCCTGGGTCGCGGCCGGCCCCACCAGCATGCCGTAGCCCCCCGCGCCATGAACTTCCTTGACGACCAGGTCCTTGAGGTTGGCCAGGGTGTACTGCAGGTCTTCGGCGTTGCGGCACATGTAGGTCGGGACGTTCTTGAGGATGGGCTTTTCGCCCAGGTAGAACTCGATCATTTTCGGCACGTAAGGGTAGATCGACTTGTCGTCGGCCACGCCGGTGCCAATGGCGTTGCACAGCGACACATTGCCACTGCGGTAGACATTGAGCAGCCCCGCGCAGCCCAGCGTGGAATTGGGCCGAAAAGCCAGCGGGTCCAGGAAGTCGTCATCGACACGGCGGTAGATCACATCCACCCGCCGGGGTCCGCGCGTGGTGCGCATGTAGACAAAGTTGTCCCTGACAAACAGGTCCTGGCCTTCGACCAGCTCCACGCCCATTTGCTGCGCCAGGAAGGCGTGTTCAAAATAGGCTGAGTTGTACATGCCGGGCGTGAGCACCACGACCGTCGGCTCGGCCGTGGCCGGCGGAGCCATCGCCCGGAGTGTCTCCAGCAACAGGTCGGGGTAGTGGGCCACCGGAGCGACGCGGTTCTCGCTGAAGAGTTCGGGAAAAAGCCGCATCATCATCTTGCGGTCTTCCAGCATGTAGCTCACACCGCTGGGAACCCGCAGGTTGTCCTCGAGCACGTAATACTCGCCCTCGCCCTGCGCATTGGGCGCGCGCACGATGTCGATGCCGCTGATGTGCGAGTAAATGTTGCCGGGCACGTCGACGCCCATCATCTCGGGGCGAAACTGGGCATTCTGGAAGATCTGCTCGGACGGGATCACGCCGGCCTTGATGATCTCCTGGCCGTGGTAGACGTCGTGGATGAAGCGGTTCAGCGCCGTGACGCGCTGCACCAGCCCCTTTTCCATGCTGGCCCATTCGTGCGCCGGAATGATCCGCGGGATCAGGTCAAACGGAATCAACCGCTCGGTTCCCGCGCCGTCCTCGTCCTTGGCGCCATAGACGGCAAAGGTGATGCCGACACGGCGAAAAATCATCTCGGCTTCGGCGCGGCGCGCCTCCATCACGTCGGGGGGCTGTTTGGCCAGCCAACGCTGGTAGCCCTGGTAATGGTCACGGACGCTGGACTCCGTCGCGTTCATCTCGTCAAACATGGGTCGGCTCATTGGCTTGGTCTCCGGCAAGGTTTGCGCATGGCGTAGTGATGACTAGCTTAGCAAGTTATGCGCCAGATTGGTGAGTCAGGTGCCGCATCGCACTTTTCTTTTCCATCTTTTTCCTCTTCTTTCCCCTCCTTTTCTTCGCCTTTTCTCCTTCCTCTTTTTCCTTATGGCTCAGGCACATGATGCCAGTAGTGCCTGCCTTCTTGCCGCTGGCACACGACGTCCGCCGGTTTCAGGCTCTGCCAGGTGGCGGCGCCACACTGCGGCGATCTGAGCAGTCTGATGCCGCGATCGCTGTAGCGCGCCACCACCGACTGCACCGGATGGCCGAAGCGGTTGCGGTAACCCGCCTGCGCCAGCGCCAGCCGGGGCTGGACGGCATCGAGGAAGGGGGCGCTCGACGACGTCTTGCTGCCATGGTGCGGCACCAGCAAAAAGTCGGCCTTCAGGCTGACGGCGCTGGCCGGGTTGGCCGGGTTGGCGCCGCCAGCCAGCCTGGCTTCCTGGGCAGACTCAATGTCGCCTGCCAGCAAGGCGGTCTGCGCGCCATTGGACACCCGCAACACGCAGCTCATGGCATTGGACTTGTTCACCGCCTCGTAGTCGGCGGCCACCGGGTGCAACACTTCGAAAGTCACCGCATCCCAGACCCAGCGCTGGCCCGCCGCACAGCGGACCGATTTGCGCAACGCCTGCAGCTCATGGCTGTCTTCAATGGAGCTGAGCAGGCTCGCCTGCGGCTGCATGGCCAGCACGGCCGGTGCGCCGCCAATGTGGTCGATGTCGCGGTGGCTGAGCATCAGCATGTCCAGCCGCTCGCCGAGGGCTCGCAGCAGCGGAACCAGCACGCGGTGCCCGGCATCGCTCTCACGCGAAAAACGCGGGCCGGTGTCATACAGCAGCGAATGGGTGGCCGTGCGCACCAGCACCGCATTGCCCTGTCCGATGTCCGCCGCCAGCAATTCAAACTGTCCCGGGGCAACCCGCGCCGGTTGCCATAACAGGACTGGCAGCATCAGGGGAATGCCCAGCACGCGCCAGTGCCACGGCAGGCGCAGCGCCAGCAAAACGCCCCCCAGTACGCCGAAGGCGGCACACCACAGCGGCGCGGCAGCCACGCTGACGGATGCCAGCGACCAGCCGGCCAGCCATTGCAAAAACACCGCCAGCAGGCCCACCGCCCACGCCGCCGCATCCCACAGGGGCGACCAGAGCACACCCAGCATGGCCAGCGGCGTTACGACCAGCGTCACCCAAGGAATGGCCACCGCGTTGGCCAGCAGGCCCACGAGCGACACCTGGTTGAACAGCAGCAGCGACAAGGGCGTGAGCGCCAGCGTGACCACCCATTGCTCCCGGGCGGCGCGCAGCAGGCCGGCTACCGGTTTTGCCAGCAGCCGCGACAGCCACCCGCCCTGCGCCACCGTTGCGGAAAGAAACTGCCTGTCGCCCGCTGGATCACGGGTACCAGATGTGCCTGGAGTTGTAGCAAACAACACGCCCACCGCCACAAACGACAGCCAGAAACCGGCCTGCATCAGCGCCCAGGGGTCCAGCGCCACCACCACGGCCATGGCCAGCAGCCAGGTTTGCAGCCAGGGCCACTGCCTGCCGCTTTGCCTCAGCAACACCACCGTCGCCAGCATCCAGATGGTCCGCTGCGCCGGCACGCCCCAGCCTGAAAACAGCGCGTACAGGGCCGCCAGAAAAAGGCCGCCCCAGGCTCCGGCGCTGACAGCCGGCAGCGCCAGGCAGAGCCGGGGCGTCAGCCCGACGGAGCGCCGCCACAGGCCGCTCAGGAGCAGTGAGGCGAGCCAGGCGAACATGGTGATGTGCAGGCCCGAAATGCTCATCAAATGGGCGACACCGGTGGCGCGAAAGACATCCCAGTCGGCGCGCTCGATGGCGTTCTGGTCACCCACCACCAGGGCGGCCACGACACCGGCCAGTTGCCGGTTGTCGATGCGCTGGAAAATCGCTTCCCGCACCGACTGCCGGACGCGCTCCACCGGATGCTCCCAGCTGCCGGAAAGCCGCAGAGGCGGTGCGTCGTGGGGCCCGGCCCGCACATAGCCGGTGGCCTGAATGCCCTGCTCCCAGAGCCAGAGCTCGTAGTCGAATCCGTGCGGGTTGCTGTTGCCGTGCGGCGCCTTGAGCCGCACCGTCATTTGCCAGCGCTCTCCGGCGCGCAGGCCATGCAAGCCAGTCGGCGGCTGGCGCTGCAACTCCAGCGCAATGTCAGACGGATCAGCGCTTTCTGCCGGCAATGCCCTGGACTCCCGTACTCCGAAGCCGGTGTACCAGCCGAGCAAAATTTGTGGCGGGAGGGTGACGGTTTGCCCGTTCAGGCGGGCCGACTCAATGCCCAGACGAAAGCGCAAGCCGTCTTCGGCGGGTTGCGGCATGGCCAGGACCACGCCTGTCACGGCAATATCACGCCCCTCCAGCGCAGGGTCGAGCGCCGTTGACTGAAACACGGTGGCCCGCCATCCTGTCAAGGCAAAGCCCAGCAGGGCAGCGAGCACCACCGCAGCCAGGCCGGCACCCCGCCAACCCTTCCCGCTCAGGGGCGAGGCGCGACCGACCCTGCGCCCCCAGCCGCCCATCACCACCCCCGCGAATGCCGCCAGTACCGCCAGCGCCGCCGCCGCGGTGTACCGGCCGCCCGCCCACAAACCGGGCTGCTGCAATTGCAAGGCAACCCCGGTGATGAAACCACCAAAAACCAGACCAGGCGCCATGGAGGCCGCCCATGGTCTGGCCAGAACGCGGTCGCCCACGGCCCCCTCCCCACTTGTTACTTGTTATTGCCTGATTTATTCGATGCAATGGCTGGGTACTCAACGGCCGGGCGAGGCAAAAAGCCGACAAAGCCTGTTTGGCGCAGCTCTTGCTTGCAGAAATGTAGCCGAAGCGGAGTAAGCTGTCCCGAGGGGTCGCCCGATGTGGCGATCCACTCTTTTTGTGTTTTGATTGGCGCTGTTGCGCACCGATGCCCTAATTTGAAAAAGCGAGGCTGCCTTGTCGATCCACGTTGCACTGAGCCACATCACCCATTACAAATACGACCGCCCGGTGAAACTGGGCCCCCAGGTCGTGCGCCTGCGGCCTGCACCGCACAGCCGGACCCGGGTGCTGTCCTACTCCCTCAACATCGAGCCGGCCAAGCATTTCATCAACTGGCAGCAGGACCCGTTCGCCAATTACCAGGCCCGGCTGGTATTTCCCGACCCCACCCGCGAGTTCAAGGTCACGGTGGACCTGGTCGTCGAGATGGCGGTGTTCAACCCCTTTGATTTCTTCCTGGAGCCCAGCGCCGAGGAATTTCCTTTCAACTACAGCGCCAGCCAGAAGCAGGAACTGGCGCCCTACCTGGCAACCCAGACCGCCACCCCGCTGTTCAAGCGCTATATTGAGCAGACCGACCTCAGTCCCAAGCGGACCATCGACTTTCTCGTCGGCCTTAACCAGCGCCTGCAGTCCGATATCCAGTACTCCATCCGCATGGAGCCCGGCGTGCAAACGCCGGAAGAAACCCTGGAACTGGCCCGCGGCTCCTGCCGCGACACCGGCTGGCTGCTGGTGCAGCTGCTGCGGCACATGGGCCTGGCCGCGCGTTTTGTGTCGGGCTACCTGATCCAGCTCAAGGCCGACGTCAAGGCGATTGACGGCCCCAGCGGCGCGGAGACCGACTTCACCGATCTGCATGCCTGGTGCGAGGTGTTTCTGCCCGGTGCCGGCTGGGTCGGGCTGGACCCAACCTCGGGCCTGATGGCGGGCGAAGGCCACATCCCGCTGGCCTGCACGCCCGAGCCGTCCAGTGCGGCCCCCGTGGAAGGCGGCGTCGACAAATGCGAGGTGGAGTTCGAGCACCACATGGCAGTGCAGCGCATTTACGAATCGCCGCGCGTCACCCAGCCCTACACCGAGGCGCAGTGGGCCGAAGTGCTGGCGCTGGGCGAGGCAGTGGACAAAGACCTGGCGGCCGGCGATGTGCGGCTCACCATGGGCGGCGAGCCCACCTTTGTGGCCACCACCGATCGCGATGCCGCGGAATGGAACATCGACGCCCTGGGCCCCACCAAGCGCGGCTATGCCACCGAGCTGGTGCAAAAGCTGCGTGCCGAATATGGCGAGGGCGGTTTTCTGCATTTCGGGCAGGGCAAGTGGTATCCCGGCGAGCAGTTGCCGCGCTGGGCGCTGAGTATTTTCTGGCGCAGGGACGGTCAGCCGGTCTGGCAAAACCCGGACCTGTTTGCCGATGAACGCAAACCCTGCCAATACACGAGCGCAGACGCGCAGCGTTTCATCAAGACCCTGGCGGGCAAGCTGGGCCTGGCCACGAACTACATCACGCCAGGCTATGAAGACACCTGGTACTACCTGTGGCGCGAGCGCCGGCTGCCGGTCAACGTCGACCCCTTTGACTCCCGCCTGGATGATGCGATGGAACGGGAGCGTTTGCGCCGCGTCTTCATGCAGGGGCTGGACTCCGTGGTGGGTTATGTGCTGCCGCTGAAGGCGAAGGAGGCGGCCTCGCCGGCCCTGGCCGGGCCCAAATGGTCCACCGGCCCGTGGTTCTTCCGCGATGAGCGCATGTACCTGATGCCAGGCGACTCACCCATGGGTTACCGCCTGCCGCTCGATTCGGTGCCCTGGGTTTCCAAAACCGATTACCCCTACATGATCGAGGCCGACCCGTTTGCGCCGCGCCAGGACTTGCCATCGACATCGGTGCTGGCCGCACGCTACAACGCCGCGGCAGCGATGGCGCGGGGCGCTCCGCAGCCGGCGCCTGCGGCTGCCTCGCGGGCCTCAACCCCTCCTGCTGGCGGCAGAGCAAGCGCACTGGCGCAGTACATGGCGCGCTACATGACGGGCAACGCGGCACTGACGCAGGCCAGCCGCATCCTGCAGTTTCGCCCCGCCGGCGACAGCAGCATGGGTGGCGGCACCGGCGCGGCCGCTCCGTCAAGCCAGGTGCCACCGCCTGCCGACGAGCAGCGCGCACCCAAAGCCTTCGAGTCTGCCGGCTGGCTGACGCGCACCGCGCTGTGCGTCGAGGTCCGCGACCCGTCGCGGGCCAATGGACCAAAAGACCCGAAAGACCCCGACAAGGCACAAGACAAACCCAGGGCCGACCCTGACAACAAGGCCAACAAAAGCAAGAGCGGCGAAACCGGTGCCCTCTACGTGTTCATGCCCCCCATGGAGCGGCTGGAGGACTACCTGGACCTGCTCGCGGCCGTGGAAGCGACCGCGCAAACGCTGGGCGTCAGCATCGTGCTGGAGGGCTACCCGCCGCCGCGCGACCCACGCCTGAAAATGCTGCAGGTCACACCCGACCCGGGCGTGATCGAAGTCAATATCCACCCCGCCTACCACTGGGGCGAGCTGGTGGAGCACACCGAATTCCTCTACAAGATTGCCCATGAAACCCGGCTGTCGGCCGAAAAATTCATGACAGATGGCCGGCACACCGGCACCGGCGGCGGCAACCACTTTGTGCTGGGTGGCGCCACCCCCGCCGACAGCCCCTTCCTGCGCAAACCGGAGGTGCTGGGCAGCCTGATCGCCTACTGGCACAACCACCCCTCGCTGAGCTACCTGTTTTCGGGCATGTTCATCGGCCCCACCAGCCAGGCACCGCGCGTGGATGAGGCCCGCAACGACCAGTTGTACGAGCTTGAAATCGCCCTGCGTGAAATCCGCAACAACCGGCAGAAATACGGCGCCAACATGCCGCCCTGGCTGGTCGACCGGACGCTGCGCAACATCCTGGTGGATGTGACCGGCAACACGCACCGCAGCGAGTTCTGCATCGACAAGATGTACTCGCCGGACTCCGCTACCGGGCGCCTGGGCCTGCTGGAGCTGCGCGCCTTTGAAATGCCGCCCCATGCCCGCATGAGCATCGCCCAGCAATTGCTGCTGCGCGCCCTCGTGGCGCGCTTCTGGAAAGCCCCCTACCACGGCCGCGTCACGCGCTGGGGCACCGAACTGCATGACCGCTTCCTGCTGCCGAGCTTTATCCGCATGGATTTTGCCGACGTGCTGACCGAGCTGGTGGAAGCCGGCTACCCCTTCGACATCGCCTGGTTCGAACCGCATTTCGAATTCCGCTTCCCGCTGATTGGCCAGGTGGCGGCCAACAGCATCGAGCTGACGCTGCGCAGTGCGCTGGAGCCCTGGCATGTGATGGGCGAGGAAGGTTCGGCGGGCGGCACCGTGCGCTATGTCGACTCCTCGCTCGAACGCGTGGAAGTCCATGTGACGGGCCTGAACGACAACCGCCACGTCATCACCGTCAACGGCCGTGCCTTGCCGCTCCAGAGCACCGGGCGGGTCGGCGAATACGTGGCCGGTGTGCGCTACAAGGCCTGGAATCCGCCCTCGGCCCTGCATCCGTCGATCGGCGTGCATGCACCGCTGACTTTCGACATCGTCGACACCTGGATGGAGCGCTCGCTGGGCGGCTGCCAGTACCATGTGGCCCACCCGGGCGGGCTCAGCTACGACACGCTGCCGGTCAACTCCTATGAAGCCGAAAGCCGCCGCCTGACCCGGTTTTTCCGCATGGGCCACACCCCGGGCAAGATGCAGGTCAGGCCGGTTCAGCCGAGCCGGGAATTTCCCTTTACGATGGACCTGCGGTAGACAGTTTTCCGGGTTTGGCAGCCGCGGGATCGCTGTCTTATGGGTGCAACATTTGCACGATTCGGGCGAAAAATCAGCTAGTTAGCGGCGGCTCGCCGCCGCTTTGAGCCCTTGGGGCAATGGGCCGGGGGCATACTTGGGTCACGTGGAAAATAACACCCAGTCACTTTTTGCTGCCCAGGCGCTGGAAGAGCCCCGTACGCTGGCTGCCTCGCTGGCGCCCGCGGCTGCGCCCGGACACTTTGACGAGTTACGCGGGAGCGTCTCGCGCGGCCCGGCCGCCGCAGAACCGCCTCTGGCGGGCGTCCCGCCATTGCAGCTTGCCGGCGGCGCCCAAGGGGGCAGGGACACTGCGCCAGACACCAACACAACCAGCGCTACCAGCCCGGCAGCAGCGCGGCCCGGTGCGGGTGCAGGTTCAAGTGATAGGCCCCTGTCCGCCGAGTGGGCAAGTTTCTTCGACCTCCTGGGCACTGACGGTTTTTACGACCTGAACCACCGCACCGCCAACCTGCGGCGCCAGATCCGCGACAACGGCGTGACGTACAACGTTTACGCCGATGCCAATGGGCCGCAGCGGCCCTGGTCGCTGGACCTGTTCCCGATGATGGTGTCGGCTGCGGACTGGGCCGTGATTGAAGCCGGCATCCAGCAGCGTGCCCGATTGCTGGACCGCATCATGGCCGACATCTACGGCCCGCAGGAGCTGCTGTCAAAGGGCTTGCTGCCCAGCGCGCTGGTGCACGGCAACCCCGGCTACCTGCGCGGCATGCAGGGCGTCAAGCCCGCCGGCGGTACCTACCTGCACATCGCGGCTTTCGACATCGGCCACGGCCCGGATGGCCGCTGGTCGGTGGTGTCCCAACGCACGCAGGCGCCCTCGGGCCTGGGCTACCTGCTGGAAAACCGGCTGACCATCTCCCTGCTGTTTCCGGAAGCTTTCCGGGAGATGAAGGTGCAGCGGCTGGCCGCCTCGTACAAGGCACTGGTGGACGGGCTCAAGGCGATGAGCCCCGCCAATGAGGGCAACGAGGAAAGCCGGGTGGTTCTGCTGACGCCGGGCCCCTATAACGAAACCTATTTCGAGCACGCCTACCTGGCCCGCTTTCTGGGGCTGACGCTGGTCGAGGGCAGCGACCTGCTGGTACGCGACGACAAGCTATACCTCAAAACCCTGCGCGGCCTGGAGCCTGTGCATGGACTGCTCAAGCGGCTCGATGACGAATTCCTGGATCCGCTGGAGCTGCGTTCCGACTCCACCTTGGGCGTACCGGGCCTGCTGCAGGTCATTCGTGCGGGCAACGTGCTGGTGGTCAACACCCCGGGCTCGGCCTTTCTGGAGTCCAGCGCCCTGCTCGGTTTCCTGCCCGCACTTTCGCAGCACCTGCTCGGTGAAACACTGGCCCTGCCGTCGCTGACAACCTGGTGGTGTGGAGAGCAGGCGGTCATGCGGGATGTGCTGAGCCAGCTCAAGGATTGCGTGATCAAGCCCACCCATGCCGGCTCCGGCATGGCATCCGTCATCGGGCACACCCTGTCCCGCCGTGAACTCGACGAATGGGCCGGCCGCATTGTCCGGCGCGGCGAGGATTACACCGTGCAGGCCTACCTGCCGCTGTCGCAAACGCCCACCTGGCAGGGTGAACGAATGGCGCCGCGCTCGGCCATGCTGCGCGTGTTTGCGGTCGCCGACGGCGCGGGTTCCTGGCAGGTGCTGCCCGGCGGACTGGCGCGGCTCGCCGGCAAAAACGAAAACATCGCTTCGATGCAGCACGGCGGCAGCAGCGCCGATGTGTGGGTGCTGGGCGAACCCTCCGGCGCAGCCACAACCTCCGCCGCCGCCGACAGCGCGGCGGGGCAGCGTGCAGAGCACCCCGCACCGGCGTGGGCAACGGCTCCCCTGCGCCACCGCCCGCCCGTGACCAGCCGGGCGGCCGAGAACCTGTTCTGGCTGGGCCGTTACACCGAGCGCGCCGAAAACTCCACGCGGCTGGCCCAGTTAACCCTGCAGTGCCTGAACGGCGAAGACCAGACCTCCCAACCCCTGCTGGATTGGCTGACCCGCATGGCGGTGAGCAATGCCCTGGTGCTCGATACCGTGCCGCCCGCGACGCAGGCACGGCGTGTCTTTGAACGCGCCCTGATTGCCAGCCTGGCCGACACCAGGCAAGGCGCCAGCGTGGGCTACAACCTGCGAGCCCTCAAGAGTGCCGCGTCGGCTGTGCGCGAGCGCCTGTCACAGGAGCAGTGGCACGTCATCGTGCGCACGGAAGCGGACTTCTTCCATCACTGCAAGGTCTTCAGCGGCACCAGTGCGCAAAGCCAGCAGCAAGGCCATGGGCATGCGGGTCACCCTGCGCTGGAGTATTCGTCGGTCGAAGCGCTCAGGGCCCTTGAATCCCTCAGCGGCTTCCTGGCGGCCATGACGGGCGCGCAGACCGACCGCATGACGCGCGACGACGGCTGGCGGCTGCTGAGCATAGGCCGGATGCTGGAGCGACTCTACACGCTGGCCGCTGCACTGGTGCACGGCTTTGAAACCCGGGCGGTGTTCGAGGAAGGCGGCTTTGGCGCCATCGTGACCCTTTTTGACAGCACCATCAGTTTTCATGCGCAGTACCAGCAGCGACGCGACATTCCCGCCCTGCTCGACCTGCTGGTGCTGGACCGCGACAATCCGCGCTCGCTGGGCTGGGTGGTGCAAGCCCTGCACGGGCGCCTGGACAAACTGGCCAGCAGCACGCCGGTAGAGTTGCCCGATCTGGCGGTGAACTTGCCCGACCCGGGCAGCTGGGTGCTGGCCGAATTGTGCGGCAGCACCGACGGCGCGGAGGGCGCGCCCCCTGAAACCGGCGATGCCCCGGGTTGCGAGCAACTGATCGGATTGCTGGAACAGTGCTGCTCGCAAGCGCTGGAACTCTCCGACACCATCAGCCGGCGCTACTTCAGCCATGCAGCATCGGGCAGCCAGAGCCTGGGCGCGTAGGCCCCTGCAGATCCAGAACAAGCCCTGACCCCGTGCTGCTTCACGTCGTTCATGAAACCAGCTACCGCTATACGCCGGCGGTGGAAAACGCTCATCATGTTGTGCACCTCAAGCCGGCCAGCCGCGGCGGACAGACGCTGCTGCACTATGCCTTGCGCATCAATCCGGTCCCCGTGCAACTGCGCGACACAGTCGATGTATACGGCAACACCCGCAGCTATTTTTCGCTGCAGGCTGCACACGACCGGCTGACGGTCGTGGCCGACAGCGTCGTGTCCACCTCCCCCACCAACCCGCTGCAGGCTGACCAGCCCTCGTCGCCCGGCGCGGGGGCGGCAATGCCCTGGGAGCAGGTTCGCGACCAGTTTCGCTATCGGGCCGGCGCCGCCTATGACAGCGCCTCGGAGTTCCTGTTTGCCTCGCCTTATGTCCCGCTGGAGGAGGCGTTTGCCGAGTTTGCCCGGCCGAGCTTCATACCGGGCAGGCCACTGCCGGAGGCGGTGCACGACCTCATGACACGGATTCACACCACCATGACCTATGAGAGCGAAAGCACCGAGGTCAACACACCCGCCCTGGAAGCGCTCGAGCAGCGCAAAGGGGTTTGCCAGGACTTTGCCCACATCATGGTGGCCTGCTGCCGCGCCATGGGGCTGCCGGCGCGCTATGTCAGCGGCTATCTGCTGACCACCCCGCCCCCCGGCCAGCCACGCCTGATAGGCAGCGACGCCTCGCATGCCTGGGCCTCGGTCTACTGCCCCGGCGTGGGCCAGTGGCTGGACTTTGACCCCACCAACAACCGGGCGCCGGGTGAGGACTATGTGACGCTCGCCACCGGCCGCGATTTTCTGGATGTATCGCCCATGCGCGGCGTGATCCGGGGCGGTGCGCAGCACATCCTGGATGTAGCCGTCACGGTGAAGCCGCTGACGCCCGATGAACTGCGCGCCCTACAGGGCGACGCCATCCATCAGGCAGATTGACCGCTGATCAGCGGCCTGTTCACCCTAAAACGGGAGATGCGTTGGTTCCCTCCCGGCATTCATCCTTCGCACTCCCGTTTTAGGGTGAACAGGACCTGGCCGGCGTCATCGGCATCCTGCGCTAAGATAAAAAAACAGCACCAGACTGCAAAGCGCAGGTGGCATTGCTATCTTTTTAGCAACCGTCAATGCCCGCCTTCGTGAAGCAGCTGGCACATTTCACCCCTGAAAACTTCACACCCTGCAAATTCCATCCCCCGGAGAACACCATGAGTACCACCCCACACAATGCCCACGACAAGCTCAAAGCCCTGAATATCACGCTGCCTGCCGTGGCCGTCCCTGCCGCGGCCTATCTGCCCTTTGTGCAAACCGGCAATCTGGTGTTCCTGAGCGGCCACCTTGCCAAGAAAGACGGCAAGGTCATCGTCGGCCAGCTGGGCAAGAACCTGAGCACCGAGGAAGGCAAGGCCGCGGCACGCGCCGTCGCCATCGATCTGATGGGTACGCTTGAAGCGGCCGTCGGTCTGGGCAAGGTCAAGCGCATCGTCAAGCTCATGAGTCTGGTCAACTCGACCAGCGACTTCACCGAGCAGCACCTGGTGACCAACGGCGCGAGTGAACTGCTGGGCGATGTGTTTGGCGACGCCGGCAAACACGCCCGCAGCGCTTTCGGCGTGGCGCAAATCCCGATGGGCGCCTGCGTCGAGATCGAGCTGATTGCCGAGGTGGCCTGAGCTCACTCAGGCGCACCACGCCAGGGCTTATTCAACCCGGACAATTCCCGTCGGCTTGAAGCCCAGGTCGGCCGCCTTGCCCTTGCGGGCACGTGCCGCACGGGCATTGTTCAGACTACGGATTTCCAGGGTTTCCTCACGCGCCTTGCCGCCGCGCCCGATGCCCTCAATCTTCACACTGCGGGTGTAAGCCGCTGCGCCGGCCAGCGTGTCCTTGGCATCCAGATCCAGCAGCATCAGCCCACGTCCACCGGACGCCTGGAGTTTGAGGTCGCTGATCTCGAAGGTGAGGATGCGGCCGCCGGTAGAGGCGCAGGCGACATGCGTGGCCGGACTCAGCGGCGTGGAGCCGGTGCTGCCCGAGACATGCGAAGGCCTGCATACCGATTCGCCCTCGCCACAGCTGATGAACGTCTTGCCGGCCTTGAGGCGCGAACTCATATTTTCCACAGTCGCGAGGAAGCCATAGCCACCACTGCCGCTGAGCAGCAAGGTGGCACTGGCCGGGCCCGCAAAGTAATGCACCAATTGCGTTCCCGACTCCAGGTCGATCAGGGTTGTCAGCGGCTGCCCGTCACCACGCGCGCCCGGCAGGGCTGCCACCGGGACAGAGTAAATACGGCCGCGTGAGCCGAAGGCCAGCAGGGTATCGACGGTGCGGCATTCAAACGTGGCGTACAGCCCGTCACCCGCCTTGAAGGCAAAGCTCGCCGCATCGTGGCCGTGGCCCGAGCGTGCGCGCACCCAGCCCTTGGCACTCACCACCACCGTGACCGGCTCGTCCAGCACCTTGACTTCGAGCACAGCCTTCTTTTCGGCCTGGATCAGCGTGCGGCGCGGGTCGGCAAACTGTTTGGCGTCCGTTTCAATTTCCTTGATCAGCAGCCGGCGGAGTGCCGCCGGGCTGCCCAGGATTTCCTCGAGCCTGCCCTGCTCTTCCCGCAGGGTTTTGAGCTCCTGTTCGATCTTGATGGCTTCCAGCCGCGCCAGCTGGCGCAGGCGGATTTCGAGGATGTCTTCGGCCTGCCGCTCGCTCAAGGAGAAACGTGCGATCAGCGCGATCTTGGGCTCGTCAGACTGGCGGATGATGGCAATCACTTCATCGATGTTGAGCAGCACCAGCTGCCGCCCCTCGAGGATGTGGATACGGTCGAGGACCTTGTCGAGCCGGTACTGCGAACGCCGTTGCACCGTAGTCTGGCGGAACTCGATCCACTCGCTCAGCATTTGCCGCAACGTCTTTTGCGTCGGCCGCCCATCGAGCCCGACCATCGTCAGGTTGATCGGGGCAGAACTCTCCAGGCTGGTGTGCGCCAGCAAGGTGTTGATGAGTTCGGACTGCTCTATCCTGCTGGTCTTGGGTTCGAACACCAGGCGCACGGCAGCATCCTTGCTGGACTCGTCGCGCACCACATCAAGCACCGACAGCACGGTCTGCTTGAGCTGCACCTGATCCTGGCTGAGCGCCTTCTTGCCCGCCTTGATCTTGGGGTTGGTCAGCTCTTCAATTTCTTCCAGCACTTTCTGGGTGCTGACGCCAGGCGGCAGCTCCTGCACCACCAGTTGCCACTGGCCACGGGCCAGATCCTCAATCTTCCAGCGGGCGCGCACCTTGAGCGAACCCCGCCCGGTACTGTAGGCCGCTGCAATTTCCGCCGCATTGGAAATGATCTGACCGCCGCCTGGGTAATCAGGGCCGGCAATCAGCGTGTACAACTCGTCGTCGCTGAGCTTGGGGGACTTGATCAGGGCGACGCAGGCGTCGGCCACCTCGCGCAGGTTGTGGCTGGGAATTTCGGTGGCCAGGCCCACGGCAATACCGCTGGCGCCATTGAGCAGTGTGAACGGCAAACGCGCCGGCAACTGACGCGGCTCTTCGAACGAGCCATCGTAATTCGGCACAAAGTCAACCGTGCCTTCGTCGAGCTCGTCGAGCAACAGGCTTGTGATGCGCGCCAGCCGGGCCTCGGTGTAACGCATGGCCGCCGCCCCGTCGCCGTCGCGCGAGCCGAAATTACCCTGGCCGTCGACCAGCGGGTAGCGCTGGCTGAAGTCCTGGGCCATGCGCACCATCGCGTCGTAAGCGGCCTGATCACCGTGCGGGTGGTATTTGCCGAGTACGTCACCGACGACACGGGCGCTTTTGACCGGCTTGGCGCCGCTGTTCCCGTTGGCCCCGCCAAAGCCCAGGCCCATGCGCGCCATGCTGTACAAAATACGTCGCTGCACCGGCTTCTGGCCGTCGCACACATCGGGCAGCGCCCTGCCCTTGACAACGCTCAGCGCGTATTCGAGATAGGCGCGCTGCGCATAGGCGGCAAGAGAGTCCTGGTCGGCAGGTTCAGCGTTTTGGGCTTGAGACCCCGGAGTGAAAAGATCCATCGTGAATTTGGTGGTGAAGACAGGTTATGCAGGGTGGAACGCACGGAAGTGCGCGGCGCAAGATTCAGTGCGAGGTTCAGTTTCAGTATCAGTAATCGTCAGTAGGCAGCGTTGATCCGGGGGCCCCCGAATTCATCGACCATACTCTCGGCGACCACCAGTATGCTGCGCGAGCGATGGCTGCCGGGCCATTGCCGGAATTGTTCGGTCAGGTTCGTCAGCCATGTCTGGGTCGCCGGCAAGGCCAGCGGACGGCTTAGTTTCAGATTGCTCACAATCACGCGAAACTTGAATTCCACGCCAGGCAACAGGGGGCTGTCGATTCGCAGACCGCTGACCACCAGGCGGGTCGCCAGCGCGGTGACCTCCTCCTCCCCGGCCAGCCCTTGTGCGACCACGGCGAATCGCCCGCCGATGATGCGTGCTGCAAGATCGTCATCGCCGATCGAGCGCCGTAAACGCAAAGCCGCTTCAAGCAGCATTTTTTCGTTGAACTCGATACCGAGCTCATTGAGCAGGCCCTGCCAGTTCTGCACCTCAATCAAAAATAGCGCACTGCTGGTAGTGCTCTGGTGAGCACGCGACATCACGCGCATCAGACGCTCTATCAGGACACTCGTCGTTGCCAGGCCGGTCAGGGGGTCGATGACATTTGCGGAAGAGCTGCGCAGGCGGCTTTCATTGAGCAGGCGGCTGCGCCAGACCAGCGACAGATAAATGGGCGGCACCTGCAGCAGCAGCATGAGCACCACCGGCCAGTAGCCTTGTGCGGCGCCGGCAAACCCGGACAGAAAGGTGATGGCAGCAACCAGCCCGGCACCATGCCCCAGCAGCAGCCACCATTTCCAGGGGCCGGCGGTATGCCAGGACTGCGCCATCAGGTACAGGGAAAAAGCCAGCAGCAAGGCAAACCACGTCAGGCTCGCGCCCGGCGCAAACTCCGCGGGGCCAGATCCGGCATAAAAACCCAGCAAACCAAGACTCGCCAGCACCACGACGGCCATGGAAACCCTGGCCCCCGCGCTGGTTTGCCGGTTCCTGAGCAGCCACAGCGGGAGCCCGGTCATGAGCGCGGGGCCGGCGACCAGCAACAGGTGCTGCATCAATTCATCGCTGACCCGCAGGCGCTGCGCGAGCAGGATTGCCACCACCATCAACGACAGATAGGCAGCCAGTCCGAGCAGCGTGCGCTCGTCGTACGCGTAGGCGACGATCAGGCTGAGCAGCAACACCAGCCCTAGCACGCCGACGGCGATACCGAGCGCAAAAACGCCGGGGTCAAAAACGAGCTGCATGCCGCTCAGTCCTGCCCGAACCTGGAATCGGGCAGAACCGTGGACGCCACGGTAGAGGGCACCATGTTGCCGCGTCCTGTGCGGCCACCCATCATTTCCATGCGCACCCGGCCAGACGCGGCCGTCATGCTGGGCGGTTTCAGATGGTTGTAGAGCTGCATCACGGTTTTGACATAGTTGCGGGTTTCCGGGTAATTGGGGATCTTGTTGCCCGCCCGCTGGACCGCACCCTCGCCGGCGTTGTAGGCCGCAATGGCCAGTTCAAGCTGGCCGGGGAACATGTTGATGAGGTCGCTGAGGTAGCTCGAACCCGCCCTGATGTTGGTCCGCGGATCGGTCAGCATTTTCTGGATCGGTGAATTCTTGCCGGCTCTCACGCCATAACGCGCGGCCGTCGGCGGAATCAGCTGCATCAGGCCGACAGCACCTTTTGGTGACACCGCCTGTGTATCAAAGCCGGACTCGGTGGCGATCAGGGCCTGCAGCAGTTCGTAGTCGATCCCGTGCGTTAGGGACGCCTCCCGCAGCAAATGCTTGACGGCCTTGTAGTTGGGCGACACCTCGAAATACGCCAACAGTTTGGGAGGCGCAGCGGCGACGCCCGTGGCCCGGACTGCTCCGCTCCCCAATGCCTTGCCAGCCAGCCCAGCGGGGTTCCCGGCATCAAAACTCTCGCCGCCGCGGAAAAAAAGCTCATAGCGCTCGTCCAGCTGCGCCGCGGAAAAGTGGGCAACACCCCGGGCATCGACATAGCCCCAGACGTCCGCACGGGCTGGCGCGGCCAACAAGCCCGCGAACACCGCGACCAGCATGCACAAACCCAGCTTGCGCCAGCGGACATGTCCGCCCGGCGCCGGCGCATCCACGCCAGGACGGTCGGGCCGCCGCGAAAACTGAAGCAAGGTCGCGCAAGGGTTCATCAAATGTCTATCTCCACGGCATCGCCGTGCAATTCCATCAGTTCGCGGCGCGCCGCAGCCTCGCCTTTGCCCATCAGCTTGGTGATCAGATTTTCGGTTTGCAGAAAATCAAAATTGCCCAACTGCACGGGCAACAGGCGCCGCGTGTCCGGATTGAGCGTGGTCTCCCACAACTGCTCCGCACTCATTTCGCCCAGCCCCTTGAAGCGGCTGATGCTCCAGGCGTTCTCACGCACGCCATCCTTGCGCAATTTGTCCAATATGGCGGTCAATTCGCCTTCGTCCAGGGCATACACCTTGGACGCCGGCTTTTTACCTCGCGCGGGAGCATCCACCCGAAACAGCGGCGGGCGCGCCACGTACACATTACCAGCTTCAATCAGTTTGGGAAAGTGCCGGAAAAACAGGGTCAGCAGCAGCACCTGGATGTGCGAGCCGTCGACGTCGGCGTCGCTGAGAATGCAAACCTTGCCGTAGCGCAGGCCACTCAGGTCCGGCGTGTCATTCGGGCCATGCGGATCGACCCCGATGGCAACCGCAATATCGTGGATTTCGGTGTTGGCAAACAGCCGGTCGCGCTCAACCTCCCAGGTGTTGAGCACCTTGCCGCGCAGCGGCAGAATCGCCTGGCTTTCCTTGTCGCGCCCCATCTTGGCACTGCCGCCCGCCGAATCGCCCTCGACCAGGAAGACCTCGTTGTGTGCCAGGTCCTTGCTTTCACAATCGGTCAGCTTGCCCGGCAGTACGGCGACACCGGAGCCCTTGCGTTTTTCAACCTTCTGGCCCGCCTTCTGGCGGGTTTGCGCAGCCTTGATGGCCAGTTCGGCCAGTTTTTTGCCGTAGTCGACATGCTGGTTCAGCCACAGCTCCAGCGTGGGACGCACAAAGCTCGACACCAGCCGCACCGCATCGCGCGAGTTCAGGCGTTCCTTGATCTGCCCCTGAAACTGCGGGTCCAGCACCTTGGCGGAAAGCACGTAGCTGGCCCGGGCAAACACGTCCTCGGGCAGCAGCTTGACGCCTTTGGGCAGCAGCGAATGCAGGTCGACAAAGCTCTTGACGGCGGTAAACAGGCCATCACGCAGGCCGCTTTCGTGGGTACCGCCGGCACTGGTCGGGATCAGGTTGACGTAGCTTTCGCGCATGGGCTGACCGTCTTCGGTGAAGGCCACACACCACTGGGCGCCCTCACCCTCGGCAAAACTGTCATGCGAAGCATCGGCAAAGCCTTCGCCTTCAAACAGCGGGATCACCGGGTCGGCGGTGAGGGTCTGCATCAGGTAGTCGCGCAGGCCGCCCTTGTAGGCCCAGGTCTGCGTTTCTTTGGTCTTCTCGTTGTTCAGCGTGACGGTCACGCCGGGCATCAGCACGGCCTTGCTGCGCAGCAGATGCGTCAGCTCGGTCATGGGCAGCACGGCCGACTCAAAGTATTTGGCGTCCGGCCAAGCGCGCACGGAGGTGCCCGACTTGCGATCGCCTTCGCCGGCTTTTCGTAGCTCCAGCTTTTCGATGACATCGCCGCCCGAAAACACCAGCCGGGCGGCCATGCCTTCGCGGTAAGACGTCACTTCAAGCCGTTTTGACAAGGCATTGGTCACGCTCACGCCCACGCCGTGCAGGCCACCCGAGAAGCTGTAGGCGCCACCCTTGCCCTTGTCGAACTTGCCGCCGGCATGCAGGCGGGTGAACACCAGCTCCACCACCGGTGCTTTTTCTTCCGGATGCAGGCCAAACGGGATGCCGCGGCCGTCGTCTTCGATGCTCACCGAGCCGTCGGTGTGCAGCGTGACCTTGATCTTCTTGCCATACCCGGCCAACGCCTCGTCAGCCGAGTTGTCCAGGACCTCCTGAATAATATGCAGCGGGTTGTCGGTGCGCGTGTACATGCCGGGCCGCTGCTTGACGGGCTCCAGGCCCTTGAGCACGCGGATCGAGCCTTCGGAATATTCGTTGCTTGCGGTAGATAGTTTGTCGGCCATGGCTGATGAGGAAATTGCGGCAATTGTAGACCGGGCTGCAAAAGTAACTGTATAAATGTACAGTTTCCGCCCGCGGCTATCCGCGAAGCAGCTGTGCGGCAGGCGTTCGGACACGCCAGCGAGGCCGGGGCGACAGCAGCGTACGCCCATTTTCGGTAAAGTCAGCCCATGGCCTCCCACTCCGCTCCCCCATCCGATTCCGAATCCGAATCCTATTCCGCCAAAACCCTCTCAATGCTTCAGGTGCTGGCCTGCGGCGCGGCGATTGTCACGCTGTCCATGGGCATACGCCATGGTTTCGGCCTCTGGTTGCAACCCATCACCCAGGCGCAAGGCTGGACGCGTGAAACCTTTGCCTTTGCCATTGCCGTGCAAAACCTGGCCTGGGGCATTTTTGGCATCTTTGCCGGCATGGCGGCCGACCGCTTTGGCGCCTTCCGGGTGATCGTGGGCGGTGCGTTGCTGTATGCACTGGGCCTCGTTGGCATGGCACTGTCGCCCACGGGCCTGATGTTCACGCTGACGGCGGGGGTCTTGATTGGCGCAGCGCAGGCTGGCACCACCTATGCGGTGATTTACGGTGTCATCGGGCGCAATATTTCCCCGGACCAGCGCTCCTGGGCCATGGGGGTGGCCGCGGCCGCAGGCTCGTTTGGCCAGTTTTTGATGGTGCCCGTCGAGGGCTTCCTGATCAGCAGCCTGGGCTGGAAAGAAGCACTGCTCGCCCTGAGCCTTGCCGTGTTAATGATCGTGCCCCTGGCGCTGGGACTGCATGAGGGCAGCTTTACCGCCGGGCAGCGCGTCAAACGCGAGCAAACCATCGGGCAGGCGCTGCGGGAAGCTTTCAAATACCCGAGCTTTCAGTTGCTGATGGCTGGCTACTTCGTCTGCGGCTTCCAGGTGGTGTTCATTGGCGTGCATATGCCCAGCTATCTGAAAGACAAGGGCCTGTCGCCCCAGGTGGCCAGTTACGCGCTGGCGCTGATTGGCCTGTTCAATGTGTTCGGCACCTATATTGCCGGCTCGCTGGGCCAGAGAATCGCCAAACGCAAAATCCTGGCGACGATTTACCTGTCGCGCGCCGTCGTCATCGCCGTGTTCCTGGCCGCACCGCTGAGCCCCATGAGCGTTTACATCTTTGCCAGCGTGATGGGCCTGCTGTGGCTGTCGACCATCCCGCCCACCAATGCGGTCGTGGCGCAAATCTTCGGCATCCAGCACATGTCCATGCTGGGCGGCTTTATCTTCTTCAGCCACCAGATCGGTTCCTTCCTGGGGGTCTGGCTGGGCGGCTACCTGTATGACCGCACGGGCAGCTACGACATCGTCTGGTACCTCGCGATTGCACTGGGCATATTTGCCGCACTGGTAAACCTGCCGGTGCGCGAAGCCCCGATTGCGCGCGCCGGCCTGCCGCAGGGAGCGTGAGGTGGCCAAAAAGATCGGCTGGTGGGCGTTTGCGATCCTCGCATTGCTGGGCGTGTTTTCGCTTTACACGCGGCCTGATTTCCTCTTCACGCTGGCCAATCAGGTCTGGGCCTGCTTCTAGGATTGCCCCAGGCCGGCTTCAGGCTTGCCCGCAGTTTTGTACAGGCCATTGAGCCCTGAAGCCCAATCACGACGAGGACAGCAGCCATGAAAACTATCGTAATTACCGGGGCTTCCGATGGCATAGGCGCGGAGATGGCGCGGCAACTGGCGCAAACGCACCGCACCAGCGTCGCATTGGTGCTGGCCGCGCGCAACGAAGCCCTGCTCGCGGAAGTCGCCGCGCAATGTGCGGCACATGGCGCCCAAGCGCTGGTGGTGAAGACCGATGTCTCGGTCGAGGCCCAATGCCGGCAGCTGATCGCCGCGACTGTCGCCAGGTTTGGCCGCATCGACGCCTTGATCAATAACGCCGGCCGGTCGGCGCAGGCGCTCTTTGAAGACGTCAAAGCCGAAGACCTGGCATGGTACGAGCAACTGATGCGCATCAACCTCTGGGGCAGCGTCTGGTGCACCCATGCGGCCCTCCCTTATTTAAAACAAAGCCGCGGCGCCATCGTGGCCGTCTCCAGCCTCGCGGGGCTGATTGGCGTGCCGGGCCGGACCGCCTACAGCGCCACCAAATTTGCCATGACGGGTTTCTTCGAGGCCCTGCGCGCGGAACTGAAGGGTGCCGGCGTCAGCGTGACGACCGTCTATCCCGGCGTGGTCGCCACGCAGACCCGGCATCGCGGCTTCAACGCTGCGGGGGCCCCTGCCGGCGCCAGTGGGCTGAAGGAAGACCAGGCCATGAGCGTTCAAGAATGCGCGGGACTGATTCTGCGGGGCATGGCGCGGCGGGACCGCGAGGTGGTGATGACTGCCAAAGGCAGGCTGGGCCGTTGGCTCAAGCTGTTGGCGCCAGCCCGTGTAGAGTCGATGGCGCTGGCCGCCCTCAAGGACGAGGTAAAACCTCATTGACCACATCTCGTTGAACATATTGCCCCAAACATGACCACATTGCAGAAGGAAAACAGTTCGCATGGCACCGAGCCGGCTTCAGCCTGGGTACAGCGCTGGTCACACCTGGTGACAGACGGCGGCGTGGTGCTCGACGTAGCCTGCGGCCGTGGCCGCCATGCCCACTGGTTTTATCAACGAAATCACCCCGTCGTCCTGGTAGACAGGTCACGCGAGGCCATTGAATCCATCGCCATTCCGGCGCAGGCCTGTGAAGCGGTGGTGGCAGACATTGAAGATGGCCCCTGGCCCTTTGCGGGCCGGCAATTTGACGCGGTGGTGGTCACCAACTACCTCTGGCGCCCGCTGATGCCCACGCTGCTGGGCAGCCTTGCACCCGGTGGCGTCCTGATTTACGAAACTTTTACGCAAGGCAATGAAACCGTGGGAAAACCCTCCCGACCCGATTTTTTGTTGCGCCCCGGCGAGTTGCTGGAGATCTGCCGCGGCTTGCGGGTGGTGGCGTTCGAGGATGGCTTTGAGGAGGACCCGCAGGGACTGCAGCCACGCTTCGTCCAGCGCATTGCGGCCATCCGCGAACCCGAAACCCATCCGGGTTTGCCCGGGGTCCCGCCACCCCCATCTCCAGTTCCCCCACGCTATAGACTGGTCTAGCCTCTGGGTAGAATGCAGGATTGGCTCTTCGGGTCGGCGATCTACTTTTCGTGATTGTTTCCAGACCACCTCCCCAGGGCCGCGAACCTACAGACCAAGACATGAAACCCATTACTGGCAGCATCGTTGCACTGGCAACACCCTTGCATGATGACGGCAGCGTAGATTACCCCACCCTCCGGAAACTGGTGGACTGGCACATCGCCGAAGGAACCGACTGCATAGGCGTGGTCGGCACCACCGGCGAATCCCCGACCGTCAACGTCGAAGAGCACTGCGAAATCATCCGCGTCTCGGTGGAGCAGGCGAGAAAACGCGTGCCCATCATGGCCGGCTGCGGCGCCAATTCCACCGCCGAGGCGATCGAGCTCGCCAGGTTCGCCAAGCAGGTGGGCGCCGACTGCCAGCTGCAAGTCGTCCCCTATTACAACAAGCCCACCCAGGAAGGCCAGTACCGGCACTTCAAGGCAATCGCCGAGGCTGTCGGTGACCTGCCCACCGTGCTGTACAACGTGCCCGGCCGCACCGTCGCCGATATGGCGCATGCCACCGTGCTGCGCCTGGCCCAGGTGCCCGGCATTGTCGGCATCAAGGAGGCCACCGGCAATATCGAGCGCGCGCAGTGGCTGATCAAGGAAGTCCCCCTGGGGTTTGCCGTGTATTCCGGTGATGATCCGACCGCCGTGGCGCTGATGCTGTGCGGTGGACAAGGCAACGTCAGCGTGACAGCCAACATCGCGCCCCGCCTGATGCATGAGCTGTGCGTGGCTGCCGTGGCGGGAGACACCAGACGGGCAATGGAGCTGCAGTTCAGGCTGCTGCCCCTGCACAGAAACCTTTTTGTCGAGGCCAACCCGATTCCTGTCAAATGGGCCATGGCCCGGATGGGACTGTGCGGCGGCGCGCTGCGGCTTCCCATGACGCCGCTTGACCCATCCAACGAAGCTGCCGTGGAAGGCGCCCTGCGCGCCAGCGGCCTGATCTGATTTTTAAGGGAACCCCAGTGAAGAACTTGTCAAAACGCCCTGCATTTGCAACCGCCCAAAATGCGCTAACCGTATCTGCACTGGTTGCCGTGAGCCTGCTTGCGGGCTGCTCCACCCTCCGGGATGTCATGGAAGGCGAACGGATCGATTACAAATCGAGCGCGACCAAAGCGCCCTCGCTGGATATTCCTCCTGACCTGACCCAGCTCAACCGGGAAAGCCGCTATGTGGTGCCTGGCACGGCCGTGACTGCCAGCAGCTACCAGGTGGGCCAGGCTGCGCCCCAGACCGTGACGACGGCAGCCGTTGCGGTAGGTGACGTGCGGGTAGAGCGCGCGGGCACCCAGCGCTGGCTGGTCATCAACCGGCCCGCCGACAAGCTTTGGGGACCCGTGCGTGACTTCTGGCTCGAAAGCGGCTTTTTGCTGGCGCAAGATCAGGAAAACCTGGGCATCATGGAAACCGACTTTGCCGAGAATCGCGCGAAGCTGCCCCAGGACTTCATTCGCAGCGCATTGGGCAAAATTCTCGATGGCGTGTATTCCACCGGCGAACGCGACAAATTCCGTACCCGGCTGGAACGCCGCCCAGACGGCGGCACCGAAATTTTCATCAGCCATCGCGGCATGGTGGAGGTGATCACCGGCGCCAAGAGCGGAAACGCTGCGACGGGCGACAGCACGGTCTGGCAGCCGCGCCCTGCCGACCCCGAGCTGGAGGCTGAGTTCCTGCGCCGCCTGATGGTGAAGCTGGGCGTGGCGCAGGAACAATCCCGGGCCCTCGTTGCGGCCGGCGCCACCAAGCAGACCTCCCGTTCTGCCATCGTGAACAACCTTCCCGTCGTGCAGATCGACGAAGGCTTCGAGCGCGCCTGGCGCCGCGTGGGCTTGGCGCTGGACCGTACCGGCTTCACCGTGGAAGACCGTGACCGCAGCCAAGGCACCTATTTTGTACGCTATGTCGAGCCCACCGCCAAGACCGAGCCCGGCTTCTTCAGCAAGCTGTTCAGCGGCACGCCCGCGGCCGCAGCACCATTGAAGTACCGCATTGCAGTCAAGAGCCAGGGCGAGAGCACCACGGTATCGGTACTCAATGCCCAGGGCGCGCCCGAATCGTCAGCCAATGCGCAGCGCATTGTTCAGGTGATTGCCGACGACCTGAAATAAGGTAGCGGTTTGCAGCCCCATCCTCGCCTGTTGCACCGGTGCTGAGGTTCAAAAGCCTGGGCAGCGGCAGTTCGGGCAATGCCACGCTGGTTGAAGCCCAGGGCCTGCTGCCCTTTCGGGTGCTCATTGATTGCGGGCTGGGGCTCAAGCACCTCGTGTACCGGCTTGGCCAGGCCGGGCTTCGACCAGAAGACATCCACGCGGTCTTCATTACCCATGAACATGGCGACCACATCGGTTGCGCGCGTTCACTGTCCCTGCGTTACCGCATCCCGGTCTGGATGAGCCATGGCACCCACGCCGCTACCGGCTCGCAGGATTTTGATGGCCTGCTCCGTACGGCACGAGATGGTGAGACCATTGACCTCGGCGGACTGCAGCTCGCACCGTTTACCGTGCCGCACGATGCCCGGGAGCCCCTGCAGCTCACCTGCACGGACGGCTCGGCGAAGCTGGGGATTTTGACGGACCTGGGACATGCGACGGCACACGTCATGGCGCACCTGCAGGCCTGCGATGCGCTGCTGCTGGAGTGCAACCACGACACCGAGATGCTGGCTCAATCGGCCTATCCTGCATTTCTGAAGCGGCGGGTCGGCGGCCAGTACGGCCACCTTGCCAACTCCGCTGCGGCAGATATCGCCCGCACGGTGCAGCACCGGGGCCTCAAGCATCTGGTGGCAGCCCATCTGAGTGCGCAAAACAACCGGCCCGCGCTGGTTCAGGACGTCATGGCGCAGGCTTTGTCGTGCGCGCCGGACGACATCATCATCGCGAAACCCGATGCCGGGAGCTGCTGGCTGCAGATCTGACAAGGGATCTGACAACGCGGCAGGAGAAGGCAACAATTCGCGGGATCTGCGCCAGCTTCCGGGAAATCATGAGCAAAAAAAAGCCGCCTCGCGGCGGCTTTTTCGACTCGCTGAAGAAAATTACTTCTTCGCTGCGTCTGCGGCGGAAGCAGCGCCAGCGGCAGCCGAAGCGGCACCAGCAGCAGCCGTAGCAGCGCCAGCGGCAGCCGAAGCGGCGCCAGCAGCAGCGTCAGCAGCAGGTGCTGCAGCAGGAGCAGGTGCTGCAGCTGGTGCGGGCGCAGGTGCTGGAGCTTCTTCTTTTTTGCCGCAAGCAGCCAGAGCAACAGCGGCAACAATAGCTGCCAAAACGAGTGACTTGTTCATTTTTACGATCCTTGATGAATTTAGAAAACAATTTCCGGAAACTGTCAAAGGCAACCTGAATCAAAAATTCAGGTCATGTTTGACTGGGGAAAGGACTCGAGCTCTTTCTACCCAGCTATAAATTATATGCCGGTTATTGCAAGCCTGAAAACCCTTAGGCGTCAAAACACGCTGGCGGACCAAGCCATAGGCCGTAAAAACCACACACTAAAGTCCGAGCGTGGTCGCAGGAAAGGCTGGCGAACTTTTTAGCAACCGCTCATTCAGGCGCTCCTTCAGCGCGACCCGCCTGGCCACCTCGGAGCCGGCGATTCCCGCGCAGCGCGTCAACTCCAGCCGCTCAAATACCCAGCCGGGCGACCACAGCGCACTGGGCATGTCATCCGCCGGGGTGGAAGCACTTCCCCGGCATTCCACGATGTGCGCCCAGGTCCGCCGCCAGGCCGCAAAACGCGCATGACGCCGGAGCACCTCATCGTAATTTTTGGCAAGCATCGTGAACCTGCGGCCGGTCCTGGACCAGTCATTCAGCGCCTGGACCACCACACGCTCGCCCAGCGGCCAGTCTTCAAAGCCGGGATCGCACACAATGATTTCACGCCAGCCTTGCGCGGCGGCCGCGGCAAAGGCCTGCCTGACCAGGCTGGTGAACTCGGTGCGGCCGCTGAATCGGCCGTCCAGCAACACGGGTGGCTCAGCGGGCGTTGTTTGAGAATCCATAAGACTGTCTCCTTCAAATTGATGGCGCATCCTTCAGGTGCCAGCCCCCATCGGCAATTCCTGGCGCAGCCAGCCGGCCTCATGCCAGTCCGCCAGCAACGCAAGGGCCGCGGTGCTGGCCTTGCGCAACTCACCAGCCGACAGCCCGCGCTGGTCGGCCAGCCGGCGCATGAGGGAGGCGTCACTACCTTTGGCACGGTAGCTTTCGCCATTGATGAACACATGGTCGCTGTCATACATCATCCGGCTGCGCGCATCAAGGCAAATGCAGGCTGTACCCGCTTTGATGACGTCCGGCATCCAGTCCTGCAGGGGAGCCTCAAACCAGACTGAAGGTTTGGGCTCGGTCATGTACTCCCCCAGTGCGCAAGCCAGGGCGAGTGGATCCTTGAGCGCCTCGAGAACGGCTTGCCCGGCGAACCTCGCAAGTTCCTCCGGCAGCGCCGCAGGCGTCGCGGTTGCTGCCTGGCGCGGGTCGCGATAAATTTTCGATGAGGGACTGGCACGCCGACGCCCCTCGCTGGAGGACGACTCGGGCTCGCCTTCGCTGAACTCCGCCAGGCGGTGCAGCAGCTCAGCAGCCAGCTCGCGCTGTCCTGGTGCCCGAAAACCAATGGAATAGGTCATGCAGTCTGCCGCCTCGCCATCCCCGCCTGCCGCGGCTTCGGCGATGCCATCATGGGCATAGCATGGCGGCAGGTAGAGCATGTCGCCGGCCTCAAGGACAAACTCCTCGTCTGGTTCGAAGTTCTGCAGGATTTTCAACGGCACCCCTTGCTGCAAGGTCAGATCCTTTTGCCGCCCGATTTTCCAGCGCCGGCGCCCGCTGGCCTGGAGCAGAAAAACATCGTAACTGTCAAAGTGCGGCCCCACGCCACCACCCGGCGTTGCAAACGAGATCATCAGGTCGTCCAGCCGCGCATCCGGTACAAAGCGAAACTTCTGCAACAGCGCATGTGCCCGCGCATCGTGCAGGTCTACACCCTGAACCAGAAGCGTCCAGGCTTCCTGGCTCAACGGCGGCAGGTTCCGCCGCGCAAACGGTCCCTGCTTCATGCGCCACCCCTGAGCCTGGCGGGCAATCAGGCGGGACTCGACCTGCTCCTGCCCAGCCAGCCTGAAGAGGTCTGCGCGACTGAGCAACGGCTGGAATCCGGGAATGGCCTGACGCACCAGCAGCGGCTTTTTTTGCCAATACTGGCGCATGAATCGGGCCGGACTCAAACCGGCGAGAAGATCTAGAGCTTGATTTACATCCATGGGACAATTGTCGGATGAAAATCACCCCGCAATGCGTCGTAGCCCTGACATGGACGCTGAAAGACACCTTGGGCGATGTGCTCGATGAACTGGATGAGCCGGTCGAGTTTTTACTGGGCGGCGACGACCTGCTGAACAAGATTGAAGAGGCTCTGCAAGGCCACGAGGCCGGCGACAAGCTTGAGCTGCATCTGGAGCCCGAAAACACCTTCGGTGACTATGACGAAAACCTGGTTTTTCTGGAAGCACGCAACATCTTCCCCGCAGAACTGGAAGAAGGCATGACCTTCGATGGCGCGGCGCTACCGGCCGGCGCCAACGGACAAATCCCGCACGACCACATTTACACCGTCACGGAAATCTATCCTGAACATGTGGTGCTGGATGGCAATCATCCCCTGGCCGGCATTGCGATACGGCTGGCGATGAAAGTGGAGTCTGTGCGCGAGGCCACCGCGCAGGAAATTGGACGCGGCTCTCTCGGTACGGGTTTTTTCAAACTGGAATCGCTGACGAGCGGCAACGACGCATTGCACTGACCCACTCAAGGGTGAACGCGAGCTGCAGAGCGGTGCAGCACATACTGCAACCGCTCCTGCCCTTATCTAAACCCTGACCCGCCCTGAAGACGGGGCTGGAGCCGGTTCAAAGACGGTAGATCTGTCCGTTTTCAATCCTGACGCGATCACCAATGCGCAAGTCGCCGTACGCAGGCACGTCGTAGGCGCGGGTGCTGCCGTTGTCCAGCCGGATCGAGATACGATAGGTTTCACGAACGGTCGTGTTCTGGTTTTTCTCAATGGCATTGCCGGCAACAGCGCCACCTACAGCGCCGACCACCGTGGCGGCGGTGCGGCCACTACCGCCGCCGATCTGAGAGCCGACCACTGCACCGGCCACACCGCCGATGACCGCGCCGAGGCCCGAGCCCCTGCCTGATTCCGAGCTCCGCAGAACCTCCACATTGCTGACACGTCCAAACTCGGTGTAGTTACCCTGGCTACCCTGCGGATACTGGGCAGGATAGGACGAGCTCGGGTAGGACGAACTTGGATAGGTCGACACCGGTTCCGATGAACTCATGGGCGGCGCCGCGCAGGCAGCCAGAGCGGCCAGCAAAAGCACTGAAGCGGTGGTGGATATATATCGGGGGAGTTGACGCATGAAAGTCTCCTGTGAAGAAAGTTGGGGACCTGATGCAACCAGCCTGCGCCACCTTGCGCCAAGGGCGTTCAGTTAGCGTGCGGATTGCTTGAGTCTCTGACCTGATTACATGCGCAATCGCCAAAGCCGGGGGTGGGGCCCCAGGCTGACCCGGCGTGGGAGAGGGCTGCCCGGCAGCGTAAGAAAAGCCTGACGCCGGGCGGACTCCGGGCGATATAGATATATCTTCAGCCTGGCCTTCAGTTTTTACCGGTGGAGCCGTAACCACCCTCGCCGCGTTCGCTGGCGGGGAATTCGGTGACGACATTGAACTGCGCTTGCGCAACCGGCACGATCACCAATTGTGCGATGCGCTCCATGGGTTCGATGGTGAAAGGCACATCGCTGCGATTCCACGCGCTGACCATCAGCTGCCCCTGGTAGTCGCTGTCGATCAGGCCCACCAGGTTGCCCAGCACGATGCCATGTTTGTGGCCCAGCCCGGAGCGCGGCAGAATGAGCGCCGCATAACCCGGATCGCACAGGTGGATCGCGACGCCGGTCGGCACCAATTGCCAGGCATTGGCGCCCAGCGTCAGCGGCTCATCCAGGCAAGCGCGCAAGTCCAGGCCTGCGCTGCCGGGTGTGGCGTAGTGAGGAAGATTGCCCTGAAGGCGGGGATCCAGAATCTTGACGTCTATTTTCATGACTTGTGTTTGCGTTCGGCTTGTTGGGAAGGGGAAGATATTTCGGCAGCGCCTGTTGCGGTAGCTCTTGCGGTGGCGGTTCTTGCGGCGGTATCTGCCAGGTCCGCAAGACGTTTGGCCGAGGCACGCAGGGCAGGAGCGCCAACCCTGAACATGACCCATGCAGCATAAGCCAGCAGGAAGGGAATAAACAGAAAGCCTGCTCCGGGCAGCAGCCTGGCCAGCATCTGGGTTCCTATCCACGCCACCAGCACCCACTTCACATGCGTGAGGAAAGAAATTCCTGCAAAGGGTTCAAGGGCCACCTTGACAGAGGGCGTGCCGGAGCTTGCGGAAAATGGCGCGTCCGCCTGTCCGCCCTGCTCCGCCCTGAACATGTCCGGGCGGGCACCAGCTGAAATATTTCCGCTGGTCAGACGTTCGACATAGCGCGCGAAATCACCATCAGGAGGGGTATCGGAGGGGTGTATCAAGCAGTTCACCCTTTTCGGGTCGAAGCAGCCTGAGCCGCAAGCCTGGCCGCAATCTCCTGAACCAGCCGGCGTGCCAGCGACAGCTTGGACGCCCGGGCCACCTCGGTGCTGCCCTGCTCGTCAACCAGCAGCAGCGCGTTATGGTCCTGTCCAAAAGTATCGGGCCCGATGTTGCCAACCAGCAGGGGAACATTTTTGCGCAGGCGCTTGGCTTGGGCGTTCTCGGCCAGGTCATGGCTTTCTGCGGCAAAGCCCACACAAAACAGCGTACCCGCCCGGGCGGCGTCGGACTTGGCAACGGTGGCCAGGATGTCCGCGTTTTCAGTGAATCCCAGTTGCGGCGCGTGGCCCGAGCCGTCTTTCTTGATCTTTTGGGTTGATGGTGCCGCAGGCCGCCAGTCGGCCACAGCCGCGGTAGCGATGAAAACAGTAGCACCCTGCACCTTATCCATCACGCTATCGAGCATATTCTGCGCCGATCTCACGTCAATGCGCGTGACACCCCGTGGTGTGGGCAGGCCCACCGGGCCGGCAACCAGCGTGACCTCGGCCCCCGCTTCACGTGCAGCCCGCGCAATGGCAAAACCCATCTTTCCACTGGACAGGTTGGTGATGCCGCGCACCGGGTCAATGGCCTCATAAGTGGGTCCCGCCGTGACCAGCACACGCTGGCCGGCCAGCACTCTGGGCGCAAAGAAGGCGATGATGTCTTCCAGCAGTTGCTCGGGTTCCAGCATGCGGCCGTCACCCGTTTCCCCGCACGCCTGAAAGCCGTTGCCCACGCCCAGCACCCTGGCGCCGTCGGCCTCAAGCTGGACAAAGTTGCGTTGCGTCGCCGGGTGCGCATACATCTCGCGGTTCATTGCCGGCGCCACCAGCAGCGGCACCTTGTCGATGGGCCGCGCCAGGCACATCAGGCTCAGCAAATCATCGGCGCGGCCATGGAGCAGCTTGGCCATGAAGTCGGCGCTCATGGGTGCAATCAGGATCGCATCGGCCTCGCGCGACAGGTTGATATGCGCCATGTTGTTGGCTTCACGGCTGTCCCACTGGCTGGTGTAAACCGGCCGGCCGCTCAACGCCTGCATGGTGACAGGGGTGATGAACTGCTCGGCCGCTTCCGTCATGACCACCTGCACGGTGGCGCCCGCCTTGATCAGCGCACGGCACAGCTCGGCCGACTTGTAGCAGGCGATGCCCCCCGACAGGCCCAGCACCAGATGCCTGCCGGCCAGGTCCAGCGCTTCACCGCCGGGCATGCCGTTTTCCACGGGATTGGCTTGATTTGTCATGTTTCGCAATGTAGCAGCTAGATGGGCCCCCACGCTTTTCACTGCGTGTAATGCGCTGCCCCCCGAGGGGGCCGCTGCGCCTGTGGCCCGGCTAAGCCGGTTCCGCGGCCCCTGCTGGAGGGAAGAGCCCCCCGCTTTTCACTGCCTTGCGATGCGCCCATCACAGGAAAGCCCGGGTTTTAGCGCCTCGACTGGCGGCCGTCGTGCGGCCAACCCGTATAATCTCCGTTTACCACCTCTGCGAACTTGCGGTTCGTACCTGACATGACCAAATTTGTCTTCGTCACCGGCGGTGTGGTGTCTTCCCTGGGCAAGGGAATCGCCTCAGCCTCCTTAGCTGCGATCCTTGAATCGCGAGGCCTCAAAGTCACTCTGATCAAGCTGGATCCCTACCTCAATGTGGATCCCGGCACCATGTCGCCCTTTCAGCATGGTGAAGTCTTCGTCACCGACGACGGTGCGGAAACCGACCTGGACCTTGGCCACTATGAGCGCTTCATTGAAACGCGCATGCGCAAGGCCAACAATTTCACCACGGGCCAGATCTACAAAAGCGTGCTTGAGAAAGAACGTCGCGGCGACTACCTGGGGAAAACCGTGCAGGTCATTCCACATGTCACCAACGAGATTCAGGAGTTCATCAAACGCGGCGCCGGCTATGAAACCGCCGACGCGGTCGATGTGGCGATTGTCGAAGTGGGCGGCACCGTCGGCGATATCGAATCCCTGCCCTTTCTCGAGGCCGTTCGGCAGATGAGTCTGCGGCTGGGCCCCAACAACACCGCCTTTGTTCATCTGAGCTATGTGCCCTGGATTGCAGCCGCCGGTGAACTCAAGACCAAGCCGACGCAGCACACGGCCAAGCAGCTGCGTGAAATCGGCATTCAGGCCGACGTGCTGCTGTGCCGCGCGGACCGTCGCATTCCGGCGGAAGAACGTGAAAAAATCTCCCTCTTCTCCAACGTGCCCGAGTGGGGTGTCATTTCCATGTGGGACGTGGACACGATTTACAAGGTCCCGCGCATGCTGCACGAGCAGGGGCTGGATGGCCTGATCTGCGACAAGCTGCGCCTGAACACCCCCCCGGCCAACCTCAAGCGCTGGGATGAGCTGGTGTATGAAACCGAGCATCCCAAGACCGAGGTCAACATTGCCATGGTCGGCAAGTATGTGGACCTTTCCGACAGCTACAAGTCGCTGAACGAGGCCTTGCGCCATGCGGGCATGAAGAACCATGCCAAGGTGGTCATCGAGTATGTCGATTCCGAAACCATCACACCGGATAACGTGTCGCGCCTGGCACGCTTTGATGGCATTCTGGTGCCCGGCGGCTTCGGTGTGCGCGGTGTCGAAGGCAAGATTTGCGCCGCCCGCTTTGCCCGTGAAAACAAAATGCCCTACCTCGGCATCTGCCTGGGCATGCAGGTAGCTACCATTGAATTTGCGCGCCATGTCGCGGGCCTGAAAGACGCGAACAGCACCGAGTTCGACCCGGCCACCCCCAATCCCGTCATCGCGCTCATCACCGAGTGGAAAGACGCCGACGGCACCATCAAGACGCGCGACGCCAAATCCGACCTCGGCGGCACCATGCGGCTTGGCGCCCAAAGCTCCGATGTGGCCAAAGGCTCGCTGGCCCACAAGATCTATGGCGATGTCGTGACCGAGCGGCACCGCCATCGCTATGAAGCCAACGTCAACTACCTCGACGCCCTGCGCAAATCAGGCCTGATCATTTCGGCGCTGACGCAGCGCGAGCACCTGACTGAAATCGTGGAATTGCCGCAGGATGTACACCCGTGGTTCGTGGGCGTGCAGTTCCACCCCGAATTCAAATCCACCCCCTGGGCTGGACATCCGCTGTTCAATGCCTACATTGCTGCGGTGCTTGAACACCGCATCAAGGCCGGTCAGGATGGCAAAGCCGCGGCCAAGCCCCTGAAGGCGGTGGCCTGACCATGAAACTATGCGGATTTGACATTGGTCTGAACCAACCGTTTTTCCTGATTGCCGGCCCCTGCGTGGTGGAGTCCGAGCAGCTTCAGATGGACACGGCCGGCACGCTGAAAGAAATCACCTCGTCACTGGGCATTCCCTTCATCTTCAAGTCCAGCTACGACAAGGCCAATCGCTCCAGCGGCACCAGCTTTCGCGGCCCCGGCATGGTGAAGGGCCTGGAAATCCTCGCCAAGGTCAAGCGCGAGCTGAACCTGCCCATCCTGACCGACGTGCACTCCGAAGCCGACATCGCCGCCGTCGCCGCCGTGGTCGATGTGCTGCAAACCCCGGCGTTTTTGTGCCGCCAGACCGATTTCATTCACGCGGTGGCGCAATCGGGCAAACCGGTCAACATCAAAAAGGGCCAGTTCCTCGCGCCGGGTGACATGAAAAACGTCATCGACAAGGCACGGGCTGCGGCACGGGAAAAAGGCCTCAACGAAGACAACTTCATGGCCTGTGAGCGCGGCGCCAGTTTTGGCTACAACAACCTGGTGTCCGACATGCGCAGCCTGGCCATCATGCGCGAGACAAATGCCCCGGTGGTGTTTGATGCCACCCACTCGGTGCAACTGCCCGGCGGCCAGGGCACCAGCAGCGGCGGCCAGCGGGAAATGGTTCCAGTGCTGGCGCGCGCCGCAGTCGCCGTCGGTGTGGCCGGCCTCTTCATGGAAACGCACCCCGATCCGGCCAAGGCACTGAGCGACGGCCCCAATGCTGTGCCGCTCAAGCATATGAAGGCCCTGCTCGAAACCCTGCTGGAGCTGGACCGCGTAACCAAGAAAAATGGCTACCTTGAAAACAGCTTCGGAGCCTGAACGTGCCAAGTGCCTACATCATTGCCAACGTTACAGTTACGAACCCCGAACAATACGAAACCTATAAAAAACTCTCTAGCATTGCCATGCAAGTGCACGGCGCCGAAGTTTGCGTGCGTGGCGGCGAGGTCGAGGTGCTTGAAGGCGATTGGTCGCCCAGCCGCCTCGTGGTGCTGAAATTTCCCGGTATGGAGCAGGCCCGGGCCTTCAATGCGTCGGCCGAGTACGAAGCCGCCCGCCAGTCGCGCCAGGGCATCGCCGTGATGCGCATGGTGCTGGTTGAGGGTGTGTAGTTTTAGTTTTCTGATTTTTGTTTTCTGATATTGAAAGAACATAAATGAGTGCAATTGTTGATATCGTTGGCCGTGAAATTCTCGACAGCCGTGGCAATCCCACCGTTGAATGCGACGTGCTGCTGGAGTCCGGCGTCATGGGACGCGCCGCGGTCCCCTCGGGCGCGTCCACCGGCTCCCGCGAAGCCATTGAACTGCGCGATGGCGACAAATCGCGCTACCTCGGCAAGGGCGTGCTCAAGGCCGTCGAACACATCAACACTGAAATCTCCGAAGCCGTGCTCGGCCTGGACGCCAGCGAACAGGCCTTTCTCGACCGCACGCTCATCGATCTGGATGGCACCGACAACAAGTCCCGCCTGGGAGCCAATGCAACGCTGGCCGTCAGCATGGCGGTAGCCCGCGCGGCGGCTGAAGAAGCCGGCCTGCCGCTGTACCGCTACTTCGGCGGCAGCGGCGCGATGCAGATGCCCGTCCCCATGATGAACGTGGTCAATGGCGGTGCGCACGCCAACAACAACCTTGACCTGCAGGAGCTCATGATCATCCCCATCGGCGCACCGAGCTTTCGCGAAGCCGTGCGTTATGGCGCCGAGGTGTTTCATGCACTCAAGAAAATCCTGCACGACAAGGGCATGAGTGTCGCCGTCGGTGACGAAGGCGGCTTTGCGCCCAACGTGCCCAGCCACGAAGCGGCCATCCAGATGATCCTCGAGGCCATCGACAAGGCCGGCTATGTCGCGGGTGAGCAGATTGCACTGGGCCTGGATTGCGCGGCCTCCGAGTTTTACAAGGATGGCAAGTACGTGCTGGCCGGCGAAGGCCTGAGCCTGGACGCCACTGAATGGACCAACATCCTGGCCACCTGGGTCGACAAATACCCCATCATCAGCATTGAAGACGGCATGGCCGAAGGCGACTGGGATGGCTGGAAAATCCTGACCGAGCGGCTGGGAAAACAGGTGCAACTCGTCGGCGACGACCTGTTTGTCACCAACACCAAGATTCTCAAGGAAGGCATCGACAAGCACATCGCCAACTCGATCCTGATCAAGATCAACCAGATCGGCACATTGACGGAAACCTTTGCCGCCATCGAGATGGCCAAGCGCGCCGGCTACACCGCCGTCATCAGCCACCGCTCGGGCGAAACCGAAGACTCCACCATTGCCGATATTGCGGTAGGCACCAATGCCGGCCAGATCAAGACCGGTTCGCTCTCCCGCTCGGACCGCATGGCCAAGTACAACCAGCTGCTGCGCATCGAGGAAGACTTGGGTGACATCGCGTCTTATCCAGGCCGCGCTGCGTTCTACAACCTGCGTTGACCTGACCACCTCCTCGTCCACTTCCACGGCTTGTGGCTAAACCTTGGCTAATCGCTTCATCCCTGCCATCCTGATCGCGCTGCTGGTGTTGTTCCATGCGCAACTCTGGATTGGCCGGGGGAGCGTGCCGAGTGTGCGCGAGATGCAGCAGCGGCTGGACGAGCAACTCGCCAAAAACGCGCAGGCGCAGGTCAGCAACGATCAGCTGGCGGCCGAAGTCAGGGACCTGCGGGAAGGCCTGGAAATGGTCGAGGAAAAAGCACGCATGGAACTGGGCATGGTCAAGCCCAATGAGATCTTTGTACAGGTCACAAAATAATCACCCGGCAGCATCTTCCGCGGGGCGCAACACCCTTCGGTAGCCGGCCCCGCCTGGGGTTGGCCCCCTTATCCCCCTTGCCGCCCCACTTGCTCCACTTGCCCCATTTTCCGCAGCGCCAGGCCTCCTCATGCTGAAACTCGCGCTGGTCGGTGCCCCATACACCGGTAAATCCGCCCTCGCGGCCGCCCTGAATGGCGCGCTGGAAACCCCGGCCTGCGCAGCCCCTGCCTCTGTCTTTGTTGCAATCGTCTCCGCGCCCCTGCTTGCCGCCAGCCTGGCCGGCTACGACCTGGTTCTGCTGATGGGGCTGGAGCTTCCGGTACGCGGGCCCGCCATGGGTGATTTGCCAGCCCTCACCGCCCGGATGAATGACGTGAGGGCGAGGGAAGCTGCAGACCAGTCGATTCGCGTCGCACTGCAACAGGCCGGTGTGCCCTACCAGGTGATATACGGCTCGGCCGAGGAGCGCCTCGCCCACGCACTCGCTGCTCTGGAGCCTCTGCTGAAAACGGCCGGACAGCGCCTGCGCCACAGCCCGGGGGCGATGAGCAGCCCGGACAGCGCCGCCAAAACCAGGCCCTGGGTATGGGTGTGCGACAAATGCAGCGACCCGCAATGCGAGCACCGGCTGCTCAGCGATCTGCTGGCCGGACGCGAACGCCCGGTTTAGGGGTTTGCTCAACGCCCGGACGGTATCCCGGGGCTACCTTACTGCACGGTCTGGGTGGGTGGTGGCTGCTTGCTCTGGCTCAGGAAGATTTGCGCCGCATCCACGGGGTCAAAGTCGTACTGGGCGCCACAAAACTCGCAGCCGACGGCTACCTTGCCACGCTCTTCAATAATGCTCTCAATCTCAGCCGTGCCCAGGCTGCGCAGCATGTTGCCTACACGGTCGCGCGAGCAGCTGCAGGAAAAGCTGGGCGTTACCGGCTCAAAGCGGGTGACCTGCTCCTCCCAGAACAGGCGGCGCAAAATGGTATCGGCATCCAGGCCCAGCAGTTCTTCGCGCTTCAACGTTCCGGCCAGCATGGCGATGCGGTTGTAATCTTCGTTGAGACCGATCTGGTCTTCATTGGCGTCCCCGTCAGTCCGGCCCCGGCCCTCCAGGTTGCCCTGGCCTTTCACCGGCAAGCGCTGGATCAGCAGCCCGGCAGCCACCTTGCCGTCAGCGGCCAGGATGAGCTTGGTGTCCAGCTGCTCGCTCTGCAGCATGTAATGCTCCAGCACCTCGCCCAGGTTTTCAATTTTTTCACGCCGGTCGCCAAACAGGGGCACCACGCCCTGGTAAGGCTGCTGCCCCGGCAGCTTGTCTTTCGGATCCAGCGTGATGGCGCAACGCCCCAGGTTGTTCACATTGACCAGCTGGCTCAGGGAACTCCCGGCGTCCACGCTGCCCGTCACCGTCGCGGTAGCGCGCAGGCTCAGGTCGGGCTGCACTTCCGCCACCGCCAGCTTGACCGGGCCATCGCCAAAAATCTGCAAAATCAGTGCGCCATTGAACTTGATATTGCTCTGCATCAGGGCGCCTGCCGCCGTCATTTCACCCAGCAGGTGCATCACCTCGACCGGATAGCCCCCGGCGGCCTGCCGACGCGTGAGAATTTCCTGCCAGGAGTCGGTCAGTCGTACCAGCATGCCGCGCACCGGCAGGCCGTCAAAGAGGAATTTATGAAGTTCGGACATTAGGCCCCCACGCTTGTCGCTTCGCGTACTGCGCTGCCCCCCGAGGGGGCGCCCCGCCTGCGGCCCGGCGAAGCCGGTTCCGCGACTCGGGTTGGCCCCACATCTCCAATCGCCATGAGGTATCGACGGGCGGAACGGCCCGGTCCTTCGACAGGCTCAGGACAGGCCAAGGCCGGTTCCGCGGCCCCTGCTGGCTTGCGTGTGGTTTGGGACGGTCGGGTATTTGGGGTAGTCATGCTCTAGGTACCGTTCAGGCAATCTTCTTGAGCCCGGCCTTATAGCGCCGGGCATTGTCTACATAGTGCCGCGCAATCGTTTTTAAACCCTCGATCTGCTCCGGCGAGAGTTGCCTCACCGCTTTGGCGGGGCTGCCCATGATCATCGAGCCATCGGGAAACTCCTTGCCTTCGGTCACCAGCGAGCCCGCGCCCACCAGGCAGTTTTTGCCGATTTTTGCGTGATTGAGAATCACCGCGCCAATTCCAATCAAGGAGCCATCGCCAATGGTGCAGCCATGCAGCATGACCTGATGGCCGACCGACACGTTTTCACCAATCGTCAAGGGCACGCCCTGGTCAACGTGCAGGACGCTGTTGTCCTGGATGTTGGTGCCCCGGCCAATGGTGATGTTTTCCGTGTCGCCGCGAATCACCACGCCAAACCAGGCACTGCTCCCCTCGCCCAGTGTCACCCGGCCGACGACCTGCGCGCTGTCGGCCACCCAGGCTGACTCGTGAATGGTGGGGGCTAACTCGCCCAGCTGGTAAATGGCCATGGAAGTCCTTGAACAGGTGATCGTCGGAAAGGGATTGCCCCGATTGTAAGTAACCACTCGCGGAGCTGTCTGCGGCGGCAAACGACGCTATCGCCGACAATCCGGCCATGGCTGACAAGCGACCCTCCACAGATCTGCGCCAGCACGCCCTGCAGGCGCTGCAGGAGCCTGATCCACAGGAAAAAGTGAAGCTTACCCTGGCCATGCAGACGTTATCAGCTTCGCTTTCAGTAGCAAATGATGCAGAGCTACAGGCCCCCGCCGGCCTGCCCGGCTGCCCGGCGCGGCCCGAACTGCGTTCGCACCTGGACGTGCCCAAGCGCTCCCCCTTCACCCACGAAGGCCTGGCTGCACTGCTCCATGCGGTGACCCACATCGAATTCAACGCCATCAATCTGGCCCTGGACGCGGTCTGGCGCTTCGGCGGGCTGCCGCACGCTTATTACCTGGACTGGCTGAAAGTGGCCGGCGAGGAAGCGCAGCACTTCACCCTGCTGAGCGACCACCTGCAGGCCATGGGCTACCGCTATGGTGACTTTCCCGCCCACACCGGCTTGTGGGACATGACCCAAAAGACCGAAGGCGACGTGCTGGCGCGCATGGCGCTGGTGCCGCGCACCCTGGAGGCGCGTGGACTGGACGCCACCCCGCCCATGCAAGCCAAGCTGCGCCGGGTCGGCACCCCCGACGCCCTGCGCGCCGTCGACATCCTGGACATCATTCTGCGCGACGAAATCGGACATGTGGCCATCGGCAACCACTGGTACCGGTTCCTGTGCGCCGAGCGCGGCCTGGACCCGGTCGCCACCTATGCGGTCCTGGCAAACCAATACGGTGCTCCCCGGCTGAAGGGCCCGCTCAACCTGGAAGCCCGCCGCGACGCCGGATTTGATGCTGCCGAATTGGCCCTACTGAGCGCAAATGCATGAAGTTAACAGGTTTATATGTACAAAAAGAGCTAAAGCACGCTAGACTGTAAATGCACCGAAAGGAGTTTGCGCATGATCCGGCACCTGGTTCCAGACATCCAATCGCAAATGACGACGCACCTGCCCGCGGACGTCGCCCTCCAATTGCCCCAGGGCCAGCGCCTGGGCTCGGCCAACGCGCCTGTCAAGCTGTCGTTTTCCACCTGGTCCAGCATCGCCCGCCTGAAAGCCGGGCAGATCGGCGCCCTGGCGGAAGAATATGTCGAGGGCAAACTGCAGCTTGAAGGCGCCATGCGCGATGTCATGCGCGCGGTCACCAAGCTCTTGCCGGGCAACCCGGTGGAAAGCGACACCGGCTGGTGGTCCGGCATGTTGCGCCGGGCCAGGTCCATGGCGGCCCACACGCCAGCCAAAGACGCTGCGCAGATCCAGTTTCACTACGACGTTTCAGATGCCTTTTACGCGCTCTGGCTGGACCCGCGCCGGGTGTATTCATGCGCCTACTACCGCAACGCCGCCATGACGCTGGCGCAGGCCCAGGAGGCCAAGCTCGACCATATTTGCCGCAAGCTGATGCTCCAGCCCGGCGAGCGTTTTCTGGATATCGGAGCGGGCTGGGGTGCGCTGCTGTTGTGGGCGGCCGAGCACTACGGCGTGGATGCCACCGGCATCACACTGTCGAAAAACCAGCACGCCTACGTGCAGCGGCTGATCGAGCAAAAAGGCCTGGGGGGGCGCGTACGCATGGAGCTGCGCGACTACCGTGAAATGCCCGAAGACCAGCCCTTCGACAAGATTTCCTCGGTGGGCATGTTTGAGCATGTGGGGCAGGCCAACATGCACGCCTACTTCCGGAAGATCATGCGTTTGCTGAAACCCGGCGGGCTGGTCATGAACCATGGCATCACGGCCGGTGGACTGGAAAACCGGCAGCTCGGCGCCGGCATGGGCGACTTCATTGAAAAATACATCTTCCCCGGTGGAGAGCTGCTGCACGTCAGCGCCGTGCTGGAGCACATGTCCCGCGCCGGACTGGAAATGGTGGACACGGAAAACCTGCGCCCGCACTATGGCCGGACCTTGTGGGACTGGTCAGACGCGCTGGAGGCCCGGCTGGACGAAGCGCGCCAGGTGCTCGCCGAAGACGGCGGCGCCGAGCGTGCCGAAAAAACCCTGCGCGCCTACCGCCTGTACCTGGCCGGCAGCGCCATGAGTTTCGAGCAGGGCTGGATATCGCTGCACCAGATGCTGGCCACGCGCCCCACGGGCGACATGCGCGAGGCGGGAGTCAAGGGTGCCCAGTCGGTGTACCCCTTCAGCCGCGACTACATGTACCGTTGATGTACCGCTGATGCACCGCTCCCGCTGATGTCGCGCTGAGATTCCCAGCCCGCCGTTCACCGTGCTTCAGCCGCGCGGATGGTGCTGCGCATGCAGCGTCTTCAGGCGTTCCCGGGCCACATGGGTATAGATCGTGGTGGTAGAAATATCTGCGTGGCCCAGCAACATCTGCACGGCCCGCAAGTCAGCGCCGTGGTTCAACAAGTGCGTTGCGAATGCGTGGCGCAAGGTGTGCGGCGACAGTGGCGAATGGATGCCCGCCAGCTGCGCGTACTTCTTGACCAGCATCCAGAACATTACCCGGCTCATGCCACGACCGCGGTTGGTGACAAACAGGTCATCGGTCTGCTGACCGCCCAGAATGGCCGGCCGCGCCTCGGCCAGGTACAGCACGAGCCATTCGCGCGCCACCTGCCCGAAAGGCACCAGCCGCTCCTTGCTGCCCTTGCCCATGACGCGCAGCACGCCTTCATTCAGGCCCACGTGAAAAGTCTTGAGCCCAACCAGCTCGCTGACGCGCAGTCCGCTGGCGTACATCAGCTCCAGCATGGCCCGGTCACGCTGGCCGAGCGGCGTGCTGTCACTGGGCGCGGCCAGCAGGGACTCCACCTGGGCCTCGCTCATCACCTTGGGCACCCGCAGGGCCTGTTTGGCGGACTGCAGTTTCAGCGTCGGATCCACCGTGATCAGGCGCTCGCGCAGCGCCCAGCGAAAGTAGCGCTTGAACACCGTCAGGCGCCGGTTGGCCGAGGTGGCCTTGGTGGTGGCATGCCGGGTCGAAAAGTAGCGGTTCAGGTCAGTCTCCACCGTCTCGTCGAGCTTGCGCCACTGTTGCGCAGGAGCCGCCAGCCAGGCCGCATACAGCGACAGGTCGCGCCGGTAGGCTGCCAGCGTATTTTTCGACAAGCCGTCTTCCAGCCACAAGGCGTCGATAAACCCATCAATGCTGGACTGGCTCTGTGATTGCATGCTCCGACGATAACAAAAAGGAGACAGAAAAAAGCCGCCCGGAGGCGGCTTGTCGTGATATTTCGGCGGCGTCGGCGATCCGATGATGCGGTACGGGCAGGTGCGAGCGGCTGGATTGCCAGCACGCACAGCTGTCAGCTACGGTACTGTCAGCTCCGGTAGAAATACGGATCGAGCACGCTGACCGCTGTGATGCTGCCGACTGGCAGGTTGTTTTTACCCGCCGCTTCGCGGATCGCTTCGGGCGTCGGCCCATCGTAGACGCAGAACGACTTGTGAAGGTCCTGACTCACGTAGGAGTGGATCCAGGTCACGCCATTTTTGGCGTTGTTCTCGACCACGGTACCGCAGGCTTGTGCGCCCTGGTCATTGACCGGGATCCGCAAGCCGTCGGGAAAAGTACGTTCGACCATGTAGCGTGGCATAGCTGCTCCTTGAATTGCGACGGCGGAAATTCACCGTCAGGTTCAGCTTAGTTGCCGGCGTCGCCAGCGCCCACGGCGGGCTTGCCTAAATTGCCGTCTTGCCTTGCCCATATTGGGACGCGATCCCCACACGCAGCGCCGCAGCCACGGCTTCGGTGCGTGACGCAACGCCGAGCTTTGCGAAGACAGCCGCCAGATGGTGATCGACGGTGCGTACCGAGCGGCACAACCGCTCGGCAATTTCCGAGTTCTTCAACCCTTCGCACAACAGCACAAGCACCTCGATCTCGCGTGCGGTGAGTTGGTGCGGATTCGTCTGTGTTGAGGGTCGCATTCCTCTGGGCAGGCCCCGCAGCCCCGCAGACCGTAACTGCCGGCGCAACCCGTCCGCAGCCGGGCGTGCACCCAGTTGCTCGAACAGTATCAATGCCTGCAGTTGAGCACTCTCATCGCCTTCGCTCAGGGCGCGCGCCTGTTCATAGGGACAGCCCAGGTCCGCCCACGCCTGCGCCGCCTCACGCCAGTGGCCAGCGATCTGCAGGGCAAAAGGCTCGGCACAGGGCGCCGGTGCGACGTCGAGCGCGCCTGCTCGTTTCATCCAATAGGCCAGTTCGCCGGTGAACCATGGATGTCGATGGTGGGTGGCGAGAGTCAACGCCGTCTGGACCTCCTCAGCAACTGCGCGCAGGTCGCCACGCAAACAGGCTGCTTCAGCACGGGCCGCGCGCACCGGGGCGATCCGCTGGAGCGTATCGCTGGCAAGGGCCAGTTCCAATGCCTCATCAAGGGTCTCAGCCACACCGGGGTCGCCGCGTCGCGCTCGCAAACGACCGAGCGCGACGAGGGCCATGATGCGGCTGGTGGTGCGGTGAGTCGTCTGCTGGACGATGTCAAGCGCATGTTCAGCCGCGTCGTCCCAGTGGCCCAGATACATCTCGCACAACGCCAGCCAGGCCGTCGAGTAGTTGCGGTAGAAGTCGATCTCGTGCTGTTGCGCAAAAGAGATGGCCTGGGTGAGGTAGCGCTGCGCCTCACGCAGCCGGAAGAGCTCACCGGATCCCGAGCCGAGATTGCTGTAGGTGTTGGCCGCGACGTAGTGCAGTCCGTCGGCAAGCGCCAGGTCCAGCGCGCGTTGCAGGTGCGCGCAGCCGGCGTCGTAATCGATGAACATCGTGGCGGTCCCGAGCGTGCTGATGGCAGCGCCAAGAATTTCGCGATGCCCGAACTGCTCGGCAAGCCGGAGAGCTTTGGTGCCCCAGGCAACCGAAACCTCGCAGTCCCGATTGAGCATGCGCAATTGGGCTTCCACACGGTAGGCGCCGGCCAGCTGTACGCCGGGCGCCAGCGGCTCGAGCAGCTCGATCGCCCTGCGGCTTGCGGCATCGGCGTCGGTGTTCCTCAAGGCCAGCACATAGACCAGGGCGAGCTGGCTCAGATTTTCCGCCTCGCCCAGGGTGTTGGCTGCGCGTCGGTGCAACTCGCCCAGGCGCAAACGCGCGGCTATGGCTTCGTTCAACTGGCCGGTCAGCTGGCATTCGTGCGCGTAAGCGTCGAGCCAGGCAGCGCATTGGGCCTCGTCGGCTTCCCCTGCGCCTTTCGCGCACTGAAGCGCCGTGCGGTAGTGGGCGGCCGCCTCCCGGTGCGCCCCGCGCTGCTGCGCCTGACGTGCCGCCTCCGGCGCATAGCGCAGCACGGCGGCGCTGTCGCCGGACTGCGTGGCATGGTGTACCAGGCGGGCCAGCGAAACCAGCAGCTTGTCCTCCCGCACCAGCGCATCCAGGACGCTCGCATGAAGTGCGCGTGCAACGGGTTCGGACAGCGATGTTTCGATCGCAACCCGCGCCAGCTCATGACGAAAGCACAGGGCCGAGGCAGCGGTCGTCAGCAGTCCGGAATTCAGGCACTCTTCGATCAGGGCGACATTCGTTCCGAGCAGCTTCTCGACCAGCCATTGCTCGATCTTCGCCGGAACGATGGACGCGAGCTTGACGACAGCCTGTGCGCCCGGACTGAGTCGCGCGAACCTTGCCAGAACCAGATCCTGCACGCTGCGCGGCACGCCGTCGATGCCATGCCTGAGCAGCTCGGTCACGAAAAACGGGTTGCCGTGCGTCGCTGAGTAGATGCCGTCCGGCGACCGCAAGGCGCAGCGGGCGAGGAGTTCGACCGCCGCTGGCGACAGCCTGGGCAAATCCACCCGGGTCACGAGGCTGCCCGGCAACTCGCCCAGCAAGCGCCGCAGCGGGTGCGCCGGGGTCAACTCGTCGTCCCGATAGGAGATGACCAGCAGGCAGGCGGCACGATCGACCCGCCGGCCCAGGAACTTGAGGAGATCCAGCGTCGCATCGTCCGCCCAATGCGCGTCCTCGATCACGACCAGTGTCGGGCGACGGCTCTCCTGGAGCTCCGTGAGCACGGCCTCGAACAGCGCTGCGCGGCTGCCGTCGCCACCCAGCAGCGGGCGAAACCGGACCTCCGGGGAGCGCGCGATGTCCTGCAGTGGGGCGAGCGGATGCGGGGTCTGCAGCGCGTCGCAGGCGCCCCACCACAAATTGGCTTCTCCGCGTCTTTCGGCCAGCGCATTGAGCAGGCTGGTCTTGCCGATGCCAGCCTCGCCAGCGATCAGGGCGGTGTGGCCAGTACCGCACGCGACGGCATGCAGACAGTCTTCAAGCGCGTGCAATACCGCATCGCGCTCTATGAGTTCAATCGACCGACTCCCGGGAGAATGCGGCGATCGGGGAGCATGAGGTGTAAATGGTGTGGATACCACGGATCGTCATGGTACGCCTGTCTATGCGATTGCCGCGAGCTCCAATTTCGCCAGCTTGATCAGCCCATCAACCAGGTCCGGATTTCCCGTTTGATGAGTCCGCCGCCGCGGCTGGGCGCACAGGCCGCAGACAGATTTCCTACGGGCTGACGGGCGCCAGCATGCCGAAAACGAAACAAGCCGCCCGAAGGCGGCTTGTGGTCGGCAGGCAGAAGCCCGGCTCATTCGAGCTTGAGTTTGGCCGTATCGACCACCTTTTTATACACCCCGTACTCGGCCTTGATCTGCGCTGAAAACTGCTCGGGCGTATTGGCAATGACCAGCGAGCCGGTGTCTTCGATGCGCTTGCGAACGGCCGGATCTTCCAGCGCCTTCTTCACCCCGGCGCTGACCTTGTCAATCACTTCTTTCGGCAGGCCCTTGGGTCCCACAATGCCGTAATAGGCCATGCGGTTCACCGGCTCCAGCCCCACCTCCTTGAAGGTCGGCACATCGGGCAACACGGCCAGGCGCTGCGGTGCGGCCACCACAATCGGAATCAGGCGCTTTTGCTGGATGAACGGCAAGGCCGAAGGAATGTTGTCAAAAATGATGGGCACCTGGCCCGCCACCGTATCGTTCAAGGCCGGCCCCGCGCCGCGGTAGGGAATGTGCGTCACGAAGGTGCCGCTCAGGTTCTTGTACAACTCCATCTGCAGGTGGCCAATGCCGCCCGTGCCTGATGACGCATACGAGTATTTGCCGGGGTTCTTCTTGAGTTCGGCCACAAACTCCTTGTAGGTCCTCGCGGGAAAGCTGGGATGCACCGCAATGATGTTGGGGGTGGCGGCGATGTTGATGATGGGCGTGAAGTCCGTCAGCGGGTTGTACGGGACCTTGGGGTTGATGGCCGGGTTGGCTGCGGTGGTGGACACCGTGGCCACGCCGAGCGAATAGCCATCCGGCACAGCGCGGGATGTTTCAGTGGCGCCGATCACGCCGCCTCCGCCCGCCTTGTTCTCCACGATGACGGTCTGGCCCAGCGCCTTGCCCAGGGGCTCGGCAATCACACGCCCCACGATGTCGGTCGTGCCGCCCGGTGCAAACGGGACCTGCAGCTTGATGACCTTGTTGGGATACGCCTGCGACCATGCGGGGCCTGCCGTGACGGCCAGGGTGAGCGCATAAACAGCAGACAAGGCAAACAGATAACGACGTTGCATGGTGAAGTCTTTCAAAATCAAAACAGCTGGAATGGTATACGCAAGCCACGCGCCTGCCTGCTGTGGATTACGCATAAGGGCAAACCCGAACAGCGCAGACTTTGCGGTTATTCTCGGCGGGTGAATTACGCGCAACTTCTTTTCCCCGATTTCTCCCTGATTGTTTGTGGTTACCTGGTCTGCCGCTATACCGCGCTCAACCGCACGGTCTGGGAGCAGGTGGAGAGCCTGGTCTATTACTTCCTGTTTCCGGTGTTGCTGTTCCAGTCCATCGTCAAAAGCCCGCTGGACCTGGGGGCGGCCTCCAGCCTGATTGGCGCCGGATTGCTGCTGGGGCTGTCCGGCATTGCGATGGCCTACAGCCTGCCCTACCTCCCCTGGCTGGGCCGGCGTATTGACCCGCGCGAGCATGCGGGCAGCGCCCAGGTGGCCTTTCGCTTCAATTCCTTCATCGGCCTGGCCCTGGCAGACCGGCTGGCCGGCAGCGAAGGCCAGCAGCTGATTGCCGTGCTGATTGGCGTTTGCGTGCCGTTGTTCAACGTGGCCGCGGTCTGGCCCATGGTGAGGCATGCCAGGCGCGGCTTCCTGCGGGAGCTGGTGCGCAACCCCCTGATCGTGGCGACCGCCACCGCCCTCGTGGCCAATCTGCTCGGCTTCAGCCTGCCCATCTGGCTGGAGCCTACGGTGACGCGCATTGGCGCCGCATCGCTGGCCCTGGGCCTGCTGGCGGCCGGCGCGGGGATGCAGTTTGCCCACCTGTCGCAAGCCAAGACACTGGCGGTTGCGGTGCTGTCGATACGCCACCTGCTGCTGCCCCTCGTGGCCCTGGGCCTGACGAAAGCGTTTGGACTGTCGGCCGCGCAGAGCACCGTCCTGCTGGCGTTTTCCGCGCTGCCGACAGCCTCCAGCGCCTATGTGCTGGCGGCACGCATGGGCTACAACGGCGGCTATGTGGCCGGCCTCGTGACCTTGTCGACCATGCTGGGCATCGTCAGCCTGCCCTTTGCGCTGGGCGTACTGCGATAGATGCGCTGCGGCTCCGGTCGAAGGTCATTCAACAACGGCTAAAAGCCGCCCTTGCATCAGCTCGATTGCGCGAGCGCCCAGCCCACATGCTCCCTGACCAGCGCACTCGGGTCATCGGCACGCCGGCTCAAACCTTCCCGCAGCGCATCTGCGCCTGAGCATGCGCCCGCACCCATGGTGCGCAAGGCATTTCCCATCGCCACGGCAATATTGCGCAGCCAGCGCTCATGCCCGATGCGGCGTATGGCGCTGCCTTCGGTGAATCGCAAAAACGCTTCCTCGCTCCAGCCGAACAGGGTCACCAGCTGCTGCCCCGTCAGGCCCTCGCGTTCATCAAAGTCAGGCAGGGCGCTGCGTTGCGCGAACTTGTTCCACGGGCAGATCAGCTGGCAGTCGTCGCAGCCATAAATGCGGTTGCCCATCAGGGGACGGAGCTCAAGCGGAATGGGTCCGGCGTGTTCTATGGTCAGGTAGGAAATGCAGCGCCGGGCATCGAGCTTGTAGGGCGCAATGATGGCCCGCGTGGGGCAGATGTCGATACAGGCGCTGCAGGTGCCGCAGTGGGGGGCGACCGGTGCGCTGGGCGGCAGGGCCAGGTCCACATAGATTTCGCCCAGGAAAAACATCGAGCCCGCCTCGCGGTTGAGCAGCAGCGTGTGCTTGCCGCGCCAGCCCTGGCCGCTGCGGGCCGCCAGTTCCGCTTCCAGCACCGGCGCCGAGTCGGTGAAGGCGCGATGACCGAGTTTTTCGACGTGCGCGGCGATCCGCTCGCCGAGTTTTTGCAGGCGGGCGCGCATGATCTTGTGGTAGTCGCGGCCCCGCGCATACACCGAGACGATGCCTTCGGTGGGCCGCCCGAGCCGGCTGAACTCGATGGCCTGCCACTCACCCGGCACCGCCGGTGTGGCGGCCGGCAAATAATCCATGCGTGCCGTGATGACGCTCACGGTACCGGGAATCAGTTCGGCCGGCCGTGCCCGTTTCAACCCGTGCGCCTGCATGTAATGCATGTCACCATGAAAGCCTGCGGCCAGCCAGGCTGATAATCCAGGTTCAGCTGATGACAAATCGACACCGGCCACACCAATTTGCGAAAATCCAAGCTCGCGCGCCCAAGTCTGAATTTGATTTACAAATTGATGATTGAATTGATGACTGTTCAGGACCACCCGCTGATTGTAAAAAACATTGTCTGGCAGGACGAGGCCGCGACCCTTGCCTTTGCGCAGGCATTGGCGCGGCATCCGGCGATCGGAGACGCGCTGATCGAGTTGCAGGGTGATCTCGGGGCCGGCAAGACCACCTTTGTGCGCCACCTGCTGGGCGCCCTCGGCGTGCAGGGCCGCATCAAAAGCCCCACCTATGCCGTGGTCGAACCCTACACCTTGCCCTCTTCCGGCATGAATCCCTCGGGCCTGTCGATATGGCACTTCGACTTTTACCGCTTCAATGATCCGCAGGAATGGGAGGACGCCGGTTTCCGTGACATCTTCGCCAGCCCCGGGCTCAAGCTGGTCGAATGGCCCGAGAAAGCAGGCGCCCATTTGCCACGGCCCGACCTGCTGCTCAGGATGGAGGTGCTGGGTGACACGTCCCGTTCCGTCACGGCAACGGCTCACAGCGCCACCGGCGCAGAACTGCTGGCATGACGAAAAAAAGCGCTCACCACCTCAACCGGCGCAGCGCCTTGCAGCTGGGTGGTGTGGTCCTGCTGCTGGGTGTGCAGCACATTGCGCGCGGCGCCACGATTGTGGCCGTGCGCGTCTGGCCGGCCAAGGACTACACCCGGGTCACCATCGAGTCCGACGGTGAAATCAAGGCTCGGCAGTTCTTTGTGGCCGAGCCACCGCGCCTGGCGGTCGACATTGAAGGCATAGACCTGATTCCGGCCCTGCGCGAGCTGGTGGCCAAGGTCAAATCGGACGATCCGAATATTTCAGGGATTCGCGTCGGGCAAAACGCACCGGGTGTGGTGCGGCTGGTAATTGACCTGAAGCAGGCCATGCTGCCGCAGGTGTTCACGCTGCCGCCCGTGGCGGCTTACCAGCACCGGTTGGTGCTGGACCTGTACCCGGCGCGGCCTGTAGACCCCCTGGAGGCCCTGATTGCCGAACGGCTGGCCGACAGACAGACAGGCACCGACGCCTCGGCGGCTGCAGGCCACGACCCGCTGGGGGAGTTGATCGCCCGCCAGACCGGGAGGTCTTCTTCAGGCACATCGTCAGCGACCTCTTCCGGTGCCGGCAAGCCGATGAACACCATCCCGCCCGTCCCGCCGTTGGGTGGTTCGGCAGAAGACCGTTCCCAGGCATCAGGCACCGCCAGGCCGCAGGTGGAAGCGACGGCCTTCGGCAGGGGCCGGACCGAAGGCAAGACAGACCGCCTCGTCATCGTGGCGCTGGACCCGGGGCATGGCGGCGAGGACCCCGGCGCGGTCGGGCCCGGCGGCACGCGCGAGAAGGATGTGGTGCTGCAAATCGCGCATCGCCTGCGCGACCGCATCAACCAGCAACCGAATATGCGCGCCTACCTCACGCGCGATGCGGATTTTTTTGTGCCGCTGCACATCCGCGTGCAAAAGGCGCGCCGCGTGCAGGCCGACCTCTTCATCAGCATCCATGCGGACGCCTTCTTCACCGCCCGCCCGCAAGGCGCCAGCGTGTTTGCCCTGAGTGACAAAGGCGCCTCCAGCAGCGCTGCGCGCTGGCTGGCCGAGAAGGAAAATTCCGCCGACCTCGTGGGCGGCGTCAATGTGAAGGCCCGGGACGTGCAGGTCCAGAAAGCCCTGCTGGACATGAGTACCACCGCACAGATCAATGACAGCCTCAAGCTGGGCAGCGCCATGCTCGGCGAGATTGGCAATGTCGGCAAGCTGCACAAGCCACGGGTCGAGCAGGCCGGTTTCGCGGTGCTCAAGGCACCCGATATTCCCAGCGTGCTGGTAGAGACCGCCTTCATCAGCAATCCGGAAGAAGAAGCCCGCTTGCGCAGCGATGACTACCAGATCCAGCTCGCGGATGCGCTGATGCGCGGCATCAGCCGCTACTTTGCCCGCAACCCGCCGCTGGCACGAAATCGCCCCCTGTAGCGCCATGGTCCGTCCCCCGCGGGGTCCGCGTTAACCGTCGGCTTCGTTCCATCGCAACCGACAGGCGACGACGGCCCTCTCCTACAGTTGCGCCGCGCTCGCCGTCTTACTGTGGAAATACAGGCAAAAGGCCGCACACCGCGTAAAGCAGCGCAGATGTCGGTCGCGAAGGAGCCTGAAACTCTCAGCAGAGGTGACCCATGAATGCAAAACTGAATGCCAAACTCCTGATGGCCGCCGTGGCGGCTTCCGTGATCACCTTGACCGGTTGCGGAACCCATCCCACCAATGCCCAAATCGGTACCGCCACAGGTGCAGTCGTTGGTGGCGTGGCCGGTAGCGCCGTGACCGGCGGAAGCACCATCGGAACGGTGGGCGGCGCGGCCGCAGGTGCGTTGATCGGTAACGAGATCGGCAAATCCCGCTAAGCAGCAGGCCCCTGTCCCGCTGACGCGCACCGGGCCGCCGTGGCCCGGACGCGCCAGATCAACTGAACAGATCACCGGGACAGCTCGGATCGGATAAATCAGAGGGGATGAATCAGCGAGTTGAGGATCATCTCGCTGTGATCCCCACAGACGGCTCCTGAACTTCAGCGAGCCGTCTTCTTTTGTAGCGACGATCGATCTCGCCGACACAACGGCCCACGTGGCACACCTCGCTGGCACTGACGGCCTGATGCGAAACACGGCACGGTAGGGCTCAGTAGGGCTGCGCCCCGATCAGCCGCCTTCGTGCGACCCAATGCGCGCGTATCCTTCATCATGCCCCGGCTTCCAGCGCGATCAGCACCAGCGGCTCAAAGCGCGGCACGCCATCAGCCAGACACGCACGGATTCTGCTCGACCCTGGCCTGCACCTCGGCCCGGGTCGGTGGCACACAGCCGCGGCGCATGACGCACAGACTGGCACTGGCCAGGGCATGTGCCAGCAGCCTGCGGCCCGCCGCGTCGTCCAGTGGCGCCTGCAGGGCCGCTGCGCCAGTCAGGCCGCGCCCCGCACCATCGTCCGTCAGCAAGGCGGCCAGGAGCCCGGCCAGGAAACAGTCGCCGGCCCCCACGGTATCCACGACCTCCAGCGGCATGGCTTCACGCGCCCTCCACTGCCGGCCGTCGCGCGTGAACAGGCAGGCGCCCTGCGCACCAAGCGTCAACACCAGCAGGCGGGCCGACGTTGCGTCCAGCAGGTGTTGGGCGCGCGCCAGCGCATCCCCTCCTGGCGTGGCGAGATGCTCCAGGTCTTCATCGCTGACCTTGAGCACGTCGGCCTGCTGCATCACCGCCTGGACATGGCGCCGGTAGGCCTCGAGGTCCGGCATCACCGAGGGACGCAGGTTGGCGTCCACCACCACCAGCGTGCCCGCTTCACGTTGCGTGCGCAGCCAGGGCAGGTAGTGCGGGGCATCCTCCGGCGCCAGCGCCAGCGCCCCGGTGCAGACCATCTGCAGCGCGGGCGCTTGCCGGCACGACTGGATCAGGCTTTCCGCCGTGATGGCACGGTCTGCCACCCCCTCGCGGTAAAAGGCGTAGTCGGGGTGGCCCTCGTCGTCCACCCCCACCAGCGCCAGCGAGGTGCTTTGCATCACCGGCTGCGGATGGGCCAACTGCACGCCGTCGCTGGCGAGGGCCGCCGCCAGTTGCCGGCCGAAGCGGTCGCCCGACAGGGGATTGAGGTAAAGCGTGCCGATGCCCTGCCTGGCCAGCGCCCGCGTCAGATTGAACACCGCCCCGCCAATGCAGGGCTCGTAGCGCCCATCGGGCTGCAGGATCAAATCGATGAGAGCCTCGCCGGCCGTGGCCACCTGCAGAGTGTTATCAGGGTTTTCCATGATTAGAGGGTTTTCCATAACTAAAACAACTTGATTTAATAACTCTGCCGCCACTATAGTTCGCCCAAGCCCATCGGTAATGGGTACTTTCCCCCAGTCGCAAAGCCATGACCCCGGCCATGAACATTCCATCAAGCAGGAGACAAGTCGCATGAAACCAGCCATCGCCCAAACCGTCGCCCGTACCGCCACCCGTCTCGCGCTGTCCAGCCTCGCGCTGGCCGCAGCCTCGGCATTCGCCGCGGGCGAGCCGGTGATCGGCCTGATCACCAAAACCGAAACCAATCCCTTCTTCGTCAAGATGAAGGAAGGGGCCGAGGCCGAGGCCAAAAAACTTGGCGCCAAGCTGCTGACCGCGGCCGGGAAATCCGATGGCGACACGGCAGGCCAGATCACCGCCCTTGAAAACATGGCGGCCGCCGGCGCCAAGACCATTCTGATCACTGCCAGCGGGGACGCCATCTCCCCCACCGTCAGGAAACTGCAGGCCAAGGGCGTGCAGGTGATCGCGCTGGACAGCCCCTTTGCCGGCGCTGACGCGCTGTTTGCCACCGACAACTACCAGGCCGGCGTCCTGGTGGGCCAGTACGCCAGGGCGGCACTGGCCGGCAAACCTGCCCGGATCGTCACGCTCGACCTGCTGCCCGGCCACCCGGTGGGCGCGCAGCGGCACAACGGTTTCATGAAGGGTTTTGGCCTGCCCGCGGCGGACGCCAAATCCAATGAACTGTCGCGGGACCCCGCCGTGGTGTGCATGGCCGACAGCTTTGGCGACCGGGCCAAGAGCCAGACCGCGATGGAAAACTGCCTGCAGAAAAATCCCGAGATCAATGTGGTCTACACCATCAACGAGCCCGCCGCCGCCGGCGCCTTCAATGCACTGAAGAAGGCCGGCAAGGAAAAAGGCGTGCTCATCCTGTCCGTCGACGGCGGCTGCCAGGGTATCAAGGACGCGGCGGCCGGCATGATCACCGCAACCTCGCAGCAATACCCGCTGAAGATGGCTGCACTGGGCGTGGCGGCCGGCGTGAAATACGCCAGGGATGGCCAGAAATCCTCGGGCTACACCGACACCGGCGTCACCCTGATCTCGGCCAGGCCGGTCAGTGGCGTGGACAGCAAGGACATCAACACGGGCATGGACCTGTGCTGGGGTGCCAAATGACCCGGCAATTGCCCGAAGCAGACCTTGGGTTGGCGGGACCACCTGAGCGCATCCCCGTTCCTTCCATCACTTCGAGGGGTTCACCGATGAATTCAACTTCACGCCACATCCCGTGGGGGGCCCTGGGCCCCTGGCTGGCCCTGCTGGCCACCTGCATCTTTTTTACGCTGCAGTCAGACCGCTTTCTGACCGGTGAAAACCTGTCGCTGGTGCTGCAGCAGGTGATGGTTGTCGGCGTGCTGGCGATCGGGCAGACGCTGATCATCCTGACCGCCGGCATCGACCTGTCTTGCGGCATGGTCATGGCCCTGGGCAGCGTGATCATGACCAAGTTCGCCGTGAATTACGGCATCAACCCCTACCTGGCCATCGTCTGCGGCCTGGCGGTCACCACCGGCTTTGGACTCCTCAATGGCCTGCTGGTCACCCGGGTCAAGCTGCCGCCCTTCATCGTGACGCTGGGCACCCTGAACATCGCGTTTGCGATCACGCAGATTTACTCCGGCGCGCAAATCATTCCCAATCTTCCGGATGCAATGACCGCGCTGGGCAACACCTTCAGCCTGGGCAGCACCGAGGTCAGCCTGGGAACGGTCACGATGATTGCCCTGTACGCCCTGGCATGGTTTGTCCTGCGGGACACCGCACCGGGCCGCCACCTGTACGCCGTGGGCAACAACGCTGAAGCGGCGCGCCTGACCGGCATTCGGGTCGACCGCGTGCTGGTGACGGTGTATGCGCTGGCGGGTCTTTTTTACGGTATCGCCGCGCTGCTGTCGGTCGCGCGCACCGGCGTGGGCGATCCGAACGCCGGGCAAACCGAAAACCTCGATGCCATCACCGCCGTGGTGCTGGGCGGCACCAGCCTGTTTGGCGGGCGCGGCATCATCCTGGGCTCGCTGGTGGGCGCGGTGATTGTGGGCGTGTTCCGCAATGGCCTGACGCTGATGGGCGTCGCCTCCGTGTATCAAACGCTGATCACCGGCATCCTGGTGATCCTCGCAGTCGCTGCTGACCAGATGTCGCGCAAGGGGCCCCGCTGATGAATACCACCACTTCACCCAACCAACTCACCAACCAATTCACCAGCCATTCACCCGACGCCTCCGCACCCCTGGTGATGCAGGCCAGGGGACTGGTCAAGCGCTACGGCCAGGTGACTGCGCTGGACGGCACCGACTTCGAGCTGCGCGCCGGTGAAATCCTGGCCGTGATCGGCGACAACGGCGCCGGCAAGTCCTCCCTGATCAAGGCCCTGTCGGGGGCCACCGTGCCCGATGAAGGCGAGTTGCTGCTGGACGGCAAGCCGGTGCGCTTCAAGTCCCCCATCGATGCACGCCGGGCCGGCATAGAAACCGTCTACCAGGACCTCGCCGTGGCCCCGGCCATGAGCATTGCCGAAAACCTGTTCCTCGGCCGCGAGCTCATCAAGACCGCAGGGATTGGCAAACTGCTGCACCTGCTCGACAAAAAGCGGATGCTGGAGCAGGCCATTGCCCGCATGCAGGAGCTCAAGGTCGGGATTCGCTCGATGACGCAGGCGGTGGAGACGCTCTCCGGCGGCCAGCGCCAGTGCGTGGCCGTGGCGCGCGCCGCTGCCTTCGCGCAGCATGTGGTGATCATGGACGAGCCCACGGCCGCGCTGGGTGTGAAAGAAGGCAACATGGTGCTGGAGCTCATACGCAGGGTGCGCGACAAGGGCCTGCCGGTGATCCTGATCAGCCACAACATGCCGCATGTATTCGAGGTGGCCGACCGCATCCATATCCAGCGCCTGGGCCGGCGTGCGGCCGTCGTCAACCCCAGGACCATCAGCATGAGCGATACCGTGGCCGTGATGACCGGCGCCAAGACCGCCGAAGAACTGCCGCAGGCCGCACTGGCCTGAGCGCTCCGCACCCAACCCGACCATGAGATTGCCCCATGCTTAAAGGCATTGACGCCCTGCTCACCCCCGAGCTGCTCAAACTGCTGGCCGAAATGGGCCACGACGATGCGCTGGTGCTGGCCGACGCCAACTTCACCGCGATGAGCCTGGGGGACGGCAAGCCCGTGCTGCGCCTGCCCGGCCATGGCATGGCGCGCACCACCCAGGCCGTGATCTCCCTGCTGCCCCTGGCCGAAGATGTGGACCATCCGGTGGCCTACATGCAGGTCAGTGGCACCGAGGCGCCCTATTGCTCGGGCCTGCAGCGCGAGGTGCTGGCGCTGCTGGCGCCGAACCTGCTGGCGCACCAGCAGGCCGAAGCCATCGAACGCCATGCCTTCTATGACCGGGTGCGCCGGGCCTATGCCATCGTCGTGACGGGTGAGCTGCAGCCCTTTGGCAACTTCATCCTGCGCAAGGGCGTGATCGGCGAGAATCTGCGGCCATGACCCGAAGCAGCGCAGCCCCGGCCCCCGAGGCACTTTCTCCAGCCTCTCCCACGCCGCCACGCCTGCTGCGTCCGCGCGGCTCCAACCAGGTGGGCATGCGCCAGTTCAACGAGCGCGTGATACTGCAGGCCATCCGCCTGCACGGCAGCCTGCCCAAAGCCGACCTGGCCCGGCTGACCGGCCTGACCGCCCAGACCATCGGCCTGATCACGGCCCGGCTCGAGGAAGACGGCCTGCTGATCCGTCAGGAGCGCGTGCGCGGACGCATCGGCCAACCTTCGGTACCACTCGCACTGAACCCGGACGGCGCCTTTTCTGTCGGTATCAAGATCGGCCGACGCAGCACCGACTCCCTGCTGGTGGACTTCGCCGGCCAGGTCCGGCAACGGCTGTCGGTGGCCTACCCTTTTCCTGAAGCCGGTACGCTGATTCCCACCATCGGCCAGCATCTGCGCACCCTGCGCGAGCAGCTGGGCCCGTTGGCCCCGCGCCTGGTCGGGGTGGGCGTCGCCGCACCATTCCAGTTCGGCGGCTGGCACCGGATGCTCGGGCTGTCGGACACCGAGTCGGACGCCTGGAACCGCATTGACCTGGGCGCTGAAGTCCAGGCCATGGCCGACCTGCCGGTGAACTTTGCCAAAGACACGTCGGCCGCCTGCGTGGCCGAACTGGTGGCCGGCCGCGGGCGCGACCTGAAGAGTTTCCTGTACCTGTTTGTGGACACCTTTGTTGGCGGGGGCCTGGTCATCAACTCGCACCCCCATGCCGGCATCCATGGCAACGCCGGCGCCGTCGCCTCGCTGCCCCTGCAGGTGGCGCAGGGGCCCGACGCGCCGCCCCAACTGATCAGCCAGGCCTCGCTGTGGGAGCTGGAGCAGCGCCTGCAGGCGCAGGGGCTGGACCCGGCTGCGGCCTACGACGAGCGGGCCCTGCAGGCCCCGTTCGACCGGGAGACCAGCGCCTGGGTGGCCAGTGCCGCCAATGCGCTGGCCCACTGCGTGGTCAGCGCCACGGCCTTTCTGGACATCGACGCCGTGGTCATGGACGGCTCGTGCTGCCGGCCCCTGCTGCTGCAGCTGATCGAGCGCACCCGCGAAGCCCTGGGCCGCTACAACTGGGAGGGCCTGTGGCCCGCCACGGTGATCGCCGGCGACATGGGCCCGGACGCCCGCGCGCTGGGCGGCGCCCTGCTGCCGCTGCACGCCAACTTCGCCCCCGATCCCGACCTGTTCCTCAAGGTCGGCGGCTGAGCCGGGCCGAGCCGGGCGGCCTCAGGCCTGCCGCGCCTGGCGCCTGGCCTTCCACGCACCAAACAGCACGAACAGGCCTGGAATCAGAATCATCGCCCAGATGATCTTGTCCAGGTTCGCCTTGACAAAGGGGACGTTGCCGAAAAAGTAGCCCGCCGTGACGATGCCGCCTACCCAGAGCGCGCCGCCAGTGATGTCGTACAGCGTGAATTTGCTGCGCGTCATTTGCGACACACCGGCCACAAACGGGGCAAAAGTCCGTAAAAAAGGCATGAAACGCGCGGCCACAATGGTGATCCCGCCGTAACGTTCGTAGAACTCGTGCGCCTGGTTAAACGCCTTTTTGTTGAAAAATTTTGAATCCTCCCACTGAAACACCTTGGGGCCGAAATAAAGGCCCAGGGCATAGTTGGACTGGTTGCCCAGCACGGCTGCGGCAAACAGCAGCCCCAGGGCCAGCGGGTAGCTCATCAGGCCCACACCGCACATGGCACCCACCACAAACAGCAGCGAATCGCCTGGCAAAAAGGGCATCACGACCACCCCGGTTTCCACAAAAATAATCAGAAACAGCAGCGCATAAACCCAGGCGCCGTAGCTCGTGACAAAGGTTTCCAGGTGTTTGTCCACGTGGAGAATGAAATCCATCAGGTAAGTAAGCAGTTCCATGAGACGGGATTATCGGGGCTGAATAAGTCAGGCCTGGCAGCACACCGGCGCCGCCCCCTAAAATGACTGCAACCATGAGCGCCCTGCCGTCAACCCCTTCGCCGCTCCAGGCCTCCCCGCCCCCGCGCAAACCCATTCGCGACCTGCCGGACGAGCTGATCAGCCAGATCGCCGCGGGCGAGGTGGTCGAGCGGCCGGCTTCGGTGGTGCGCGAACTGGTGGACAACGCGCTGGACGCGGGAGCCACGCAGGTGACGGTGCGGCTGCTGGCCGGCGGCGTGCGGCTGATCCTCGTGGAAGACGACGGCCAGGGCATTCCGCGCGAGGAATTACCGGTGGCCCTGCGGCGCCACGCCACCAGCAAGATCGCCTCGCTGCAAGACCTCGAAGCCGTGGGCACCATGGGCTTTCGCGGCGAGGCGCTGGCCGCCATCAATTCGATTGCCGACATGAGCCTGCTGTCGAGAACGCTCGATGGGGCCAGCGGGAACGCCGGCGAGGCCGCCCATGCCTGGCAGCTCGATGGCCGCACCGGCGAGTTGAAGCCAGCCGCGCGCTCCCGCGGCACCAGCGTGGAGGTGCGCGAGCTCTTTTACGCCACGCCGGCTCGCCGCAAGTTTCTGAAAACCGACGCCACCGAGCTGGCCCATTGCATTGAAGCCGTGCGCCGCCATGCGCTGGTGCGGCCCGAGGTCGGCTTTGCCATCTGGCACGAGGGCAAGCTGGTCGAACAATGGCGCGCCTGCCCTGGTGAAGCGGCCGCGGCCCACACCCAACGTCTGGCCGATGTGCTGGGCAGCGACTTCGTCGAGCAATCAGTCGCGGTCTATTACGAAAGCGCGGCACGGCGGGCCGACGGGCTGCCCGCGGTGCGCGTGTGGGGCCGCGCCGGCGTTCCGGATGCCGCACGCTCGCGCGCCGACCAGCAGTTTGCCTATGTCAATGGCCGCTATGTGCGCGACAAGGTGCTGACCCACGCGGCACGCAGCGCCTATGAAGACGTGCTGCACGGCCATCGCCAGCCGGTGTATGCGCTGTATGTCGAGATGGACCCGGCCCGTGTCGATGTGAACGTGCACCCCACCAAAATCGAGGTGCGCTTTCGCGACAGCCGCGAGGTGCACCAGGCGGTGCGCCACGCGACCGAAAACGCACTGGCTGCGCCACGCTCGGCCGGGGCAGCCAGCCCCGACGGCGCTGCGGCCGAAGCGGCCTTCCCACCGGTTCTCGGTGAATCCTCGGCCTCAGCTTCCGGCAGCACCGGTTTTGCACAGAAATCATGGGCGCAACCAGCGATCAATTTCGCAGCCCATGGAGCCAATGGCGGCAGCCGTGCGTCGGACTTCGAGGCCATGTGGCCCGCGCCAATGCAGCCGGGCGGCCCAGCGGCAAGCACCCGCTTTTCACCCTCGCCCGTCACCCCCCCTGCTGCCTATTCTGCTGGCCCGGTAGACACCCTGCCGCCCGGCGACTGGCCGCTGGGCCGTGCCATCGCCCAATTGCAGGGCATTTACGTGCTGGCCGAGAACGCCCAGGGCCTGGTCATTGTGGACATGCACGCGGCCCACGAGCGCATCGTCTACGAGCGGCTGAAAAACCAGATGGACAGCAGCGAGGGCGCCCGCATCGCCAGCCAGCCCCTGCTGATTCCGGCCACCTTTGCCGCCAGCCCGCAGGAAGTGGCCACCGCCGAAGCCTGCATTGAAACGCTGGCCACCCTGGGCCTGGAAATCACGCCGTTTTCCCCCAAAACCCTGGCGGTGCGTGCGGTGCCGACCAGCCTGGCGCAGGGGGACGCGGTGGAACTGGCCCGCAGCGTGCTGGCCGAGCTGGCCCAGCACGACGCCAGCACCGTGATCCAGCGGGCCCAGAACGAGCTGCTCTCCACCATGGCCTGCCATGGCGCCGTACGGGCCAACCGCAAGCTCACCATTGACGAAATGAACGCCCTGCTGCGCCAGATGGAAGCCACCGAGCGTTCCGACCAGTGCAACCACGGGCGGCCCACCTGGCGGCAGGTGAGCATCAAGGAACTCGATGCGCTGTTCATGCGCGGGCGCTAACCTCTACGGACTACACGGGGGTAGCAGGACGGGCGCATGAAGGCGAAGTAAAGACGTCGTTCAAGCGCCTGAAGCACTGAACTTTCCAGGCGCACTGTACTCCGACAGGGTCATGAAAAATTGGCGCCCAATCACCGCTGTTCTCACCGCCCTCGCGATATCGGCGGGTTGCGCCACGCTCGACGAAAAGCAGCGCGACTGGATTTTCCAGCCCAGCGACCGCACCTGGAGCGGAGGCGCCGCAGCCGCCGAGGGCATGCAGGACGTCTGGATCAAGTTCAACTCCAGGATCAACGACCAGAACATCCGCCTTCATGGGCTCTGGCTGCCCGCCGACACGGACAGGGACAGGCCGGAAGCCGGCAAGGCACCCGTCATGCTTTACCTGCACGGTGCACGCTACAACGTCACCGGTTCCGCCCCGCGCGTGCGGCGCATGCAGGAACTCGGTTTTTCGGTGCTGGCCATCGACTACCGCGGCTTTGGCAAAAGCACCCATGAGCTGCCTTCCGAAGCCTCCGCCTACGAAGACGCCCGCGCCGCCTGGGACTGGCTGGCGCATCAGTACCCGAACCGGCCCCGCTACATCTTCGGCCACTCGCTGGGCGGGCCGATTGCCATCAACCTGGCCAACGAAGTGGCAGATGAAAGCGGCACGATCGTCGAAGGCACCTTCACCTCGATTGCCGACGTGGTGAGCAGTTCCAAATGGGGCTGGATGCCGCTGTCCCTGCTGATCACCCAGCGCTTTGAGGCCGTGCGCAAGGTGGGGCAGATCGGTTCTCCCCTGCTGGTGGTGCATGGCGGTGATGACCGCCTGATCCTGCCCGACCTGGGGCGCAAGCTGTTTGACGCCGCGGCCGAGCCCAAGCTGTTCATGCTGGTCGAGGGCGGTTCGCACCACGACACCAACCTGGTCGGCCAGCCGCAATACCGGCAGGCGCTGGCACAGCTTTTCCACCTGAAATAAGCCGACCAGGGAGCGCCCGCAGTCAGGACGGCGGCGGGCAATCTGATACCCTCAGATGGATGCCCGCCTCCTTCCGAAAAATGCCCTCCGATGCCGCGTCGGCCACGGCCGCCAGCGCGGTGGCGCCGCCGTCCATGTCGGCCGGCCTGATCGTGCTGATTTTGTCGATGCTGCTGGGCATCCAGCCGGTCACCACTGACCTGTATTTGCCCGCCCTGCCGGCGCTGACCGAGGGCTTCGGCGCCGCGATGTCGCAGGCGCAGCTCACGCTCAGTGCGCTGCTGCTGGCTTTCGGCGTCTCGCAGCTGATCTGGGGCCCGCTGTCCGACCGCTTTGGCCGGCGCCCCATCCTGCTGTGGGGCCTGGCCACGTACACGCTGGCCTCGATCGGCAGCACGCTGGCGCCTTCCATGGCGCTGCTGATCGTCTGGCGTGTCGTGCAGGGCGCAGCCATGGGCGCTGTCGTGATGTGCGCGCGCGCCATCATCCGGGACCTGTACCAGCCGCAGGAAGGCGCCCGCATCATGTCCAAGGGCCTGAGCGGCCTGGGTGTGCTGGCCTGCATCAGCGCACCGCTGGGCGGCCTGCTGTCCGAGTTTTGGGGCTGGCGCGTCGCGCTGACGGCCCTGGCCGTATTTGGCGGCTGCACCCTGGCGCTGGTCGCGCTGCGCTTTGAAGAAACCCTACGGCAGAAAAACCCGCGGGCGCTGCATCCCGCCACGCTGCGTCACACGTGGATGCATATTCTCGGCAATCCCACCTTTCTGGTGTTCTCGGCGCTGTCCGCCGCCTCCTATGGCGGTCTGTTCACCTTTCTCGCCACGTCCTCATTTGTTTTCATCAAGGTGCTGGGGCTGAGCAAAACGCAGTACGGCCTGGTGATGTTTTCGATGTGCTTTTGCTACCTGACGGGCACCTTTATCTGTCGCCGCCTGCTGCCGCATTTTGGCGTGCGCAAGTCAGTGGCGATTGCAGCGGGCCTGAGCCTGGCGGGCGGCACGCTGATGGGCGTGTTTGCCTGGGCTGGCCTGAGCAACGTCTGGGCCATCATGCTGCCCTACTACCTCTTCATGCTGGCGCACGGCGTGCACCAGCCCTGCGGCCAGAGCGGCGCGGTGGGGCCCTTTCCGCACGCGGCTGGCGCAGCCTCTGCCATGAACGGCTTCCTGATGATGGTGATGGCCTTTGCAATGGGCGGCTGGCTGGGCACGCACATGGATGGCACGGTCCTGCCGCTGACCAACGGCGTGTGGTTCTGGAGCATCCTGATTGCCGCCAGCGCCTGGACCGTGGTGCAGAAATACGGAGAGCCTGCCCATGAGGCTGCCATCCCGTCCTCGCGTGCAGAGGGGACATAGCATGGGAAGGCAATTTTCCGCCGGGCCACCCCAAGGAAAACCAGCCCCCTCGGAGGCCAGCGCATGAACGAAGTGAAGAGCGTGGGAGCGACCTACATTGCACTCGCCGGACCAACAGCCTCCGGCAAAACGGCCGCCGCCATGGCCATTGCGCAGCAGCGCGACGTCGAGATCATCAGCGTCGATTCGGCGCTGGTCTACCGCGGCATGGACATCGGCACCGCCAAACCCACGGCCGATGAACTCGCGGCCGTGCCGCACCACCTGATCAATATCCGCGACCCCCTGAACGCCTACAGCGCCGCCGAGTTCGTGACCGATGCCCGGCACCTGATCAACGACATCGCCGCGCGCGGCAAGCTGCCGCTGCTGGTGGGCGGCACCATGCTGTATTTCAAGGCGCTGTTCGACGGCCTGGACGACATGCCCAAGGCCGACCCGGCGGTACGTGCCGAGCTGGCCAGCGAAGCCGCCGCCAAAGGCTGGCCTGCGCTGCATGCCGAACTGGCAACCGTTGACCCGGTCACCGCCGCCCGGCTGGCCCCCCATGATTCACAGCGCATCTCGCGCGCGCTGGAAGTGTTCCGGGTGTCCAGACAGCCGCTGTCGTTCTTTCACCAGCAATCTGCTATAAAAAACATAGCCATTAACCCAGGTGAAAAAACGGCTGCAACCCTTATTTCCCTAGAGCCCCTGGACCGCAGCTGGCTACACCACCGCATTGCCGAGCGCTTTGACGCCATGCTGGCGGCCGGTTTTCTCGACGAAGTCAAAGCCCTGCGCGCGCGCGGCGACCTGACGCCGGACCTGCCGTCCATGCGCTGCGTCGGCTACCGCCAGGCCTGGGAAGCCCTCAGCGGCGACTATCCGATGAGTGAACTGCGCGACAAAGGCATCTTTGCCACACGCCAGCTGGCCAAGCGCCAGATCACCTGGCTGCGCTCCATGCCGCAGCGCCACGTGGTGGCCTGCGACGACCCCTCGGCGCTGCGGCAAGTGCTCGCGCTGGTGAAGGCGAAGGCATGAGCCGCCGGGCCGCTCCCAAGGCGACTGGCACCGCAGCGCGTAGTGCGGAGGTTGACCAATGACCGTGAAGATTCGCAACCTGGCCAAGCGCTACGGCGACACCGTGGTCTTCAGCCATGTCTCGCTGGACGTCGCGCCCGGCGAGTTTGTGGCCATCGTCGGGGAGTCGGGCGTCGGCAAGTCCACGCTGCTCAATTGCATGGCAGGGCTGGACAACTGGGATGAAGGCTCGGTGCAGCTCAATGGCGCCGAGCTGGGCGCGCTGAGCGACGACGACCGCGCCTTGCTGCGCCGCCGGCATGTGGGATTCGTGTTCCAGGCCTTTCATGTGCTGCCGCACCTGGATGTGGCGCAAAACGTGGCCCTGCCGCTGCTGCTGCTGGGCCAGCCCGATGACGCCCGGGTGCAGGCCATGCTGGAGGCCGTCGGCCTCGCCGGCCTGGGCCCGCGCCTGCCGCAGCAATTGAGTGGAGGACAGCTTCAGCGCGTGGCGATTGCCCGGGCGCTGGTACACCGCCCCACCCTGCTGCTGGCCGATGAGCCCACCGGCAACCTCGACCCAACGACCGCGGCGAAAGTCATGGATGCGCTGATGGCACAAACCCGCCAACACGGCGCCTCGCTGGTGCTGGTCACCCATTCGGAGGCGGCCGCCGCACGGGCAGACCGCCGGCTGCACCTGAGCGCCGGCGGCATCGGGGCCTGAAGGCTGCTGCAGCGGACGCAGTTGGCGCAGCGAAAATTGAGTCGCCCACCAGCCCGCCAACCTCTTAAGGATTCGTCAGCGAGCCACAAGAAGCTCCGCGAAGCGCGCCAGGTCGACGTTGCCGCCGCTCACAATCACGCCCACACGCCCGCCCTTGAGGGCCGCATCCGCCTCCAGCGCCGCGCAGGCCCCGGCAAACGCCAGGCAACCCGTGGGCTCCACCACCATCTTCATGCGCTCGGCAAAAAAGCGCATGGCCTCGACCAACTGGGCATCACTTACCGTGAGGATGTCATCGACATCGCGCCGGATGATGCCGAAGGTGTACTGGCCCAGGTGCTGGGTCTGCGCACCGTCGGCAATGGTCTTGGGCGTTTCGATATGCACGATATGGCCCGCACGCAGCGACTGCTGGCCATCGTTGCCGGCTTCGGGCTCCACGCCATACACCTTGCAGTGCGGCGCCAGGGCCCGCGCGGCCAGCGCCGAGCCGCTGGTCAGCCCGCCACCGCCCAGGCACACATACAGCCGGTCGAGCGCGCCCACCTCTTCCAACAGTTCCTTGGCGGCGGTGCCCTGGCCGGCAATCACGTCGGGATGGTCGTAGGGCGGAATCAGCGTCATGCCCCGCTCGGCCGCCAGCCGCTGCGTGAGCGCCTCGCGGTCTTCGCTGAAGCGGTCGTACAGCACCACCTCGGCGCCGTAGCCACGCGTGGCGGCCAGCTTGGCGGCCGGTGCGTCCTGCGGCATCACGATCAGCGCGGGCATGCCGAGCAGCCGCGCTGACAGCGCCACCGCCTGCGCATGGTTGCCCGATGAAAACGCGATCGCCCCGGCCCGGCGCTGGCCCGCGTCGAACTTCGACAGCGCATTGAACGCACCGCGAAACTTGAACGCCCCCATGCGCTGGAAGTTTTCGCACTTGAAGAAAAACTGCGCACCCCACCGGGCATCGGCCGTGGCGGAAGTCAGTACCGGCGTGCGGTGTGCATGGCCCTCCAGCCGCGCGGCAGCGGCGAGGACGTCGTCGTAAACAGGAAGTTGCAGCATGGCAGAAGACGCTTTCGTTGGGATATAGGCGGGGAGAGCCGCCTGGAAAAAACTACAGCGTACCTCAAGGCAAAAAGCGGTGACGTTTCCACCGTAAGGCCGCATTGAAATTTCCCGGCAGGTCCGTTCCGCCAACTACTCGAAATCACCTCCGCAAGGCTGCGCCTCGTCACTCGGCGTTCGCGACCTCCAGCCCCATTTCCTGCAGCGCATCGCGCACCGCTTCCACCGCGCCCGCCATGCCGCGTGCGCCGAGCTGGCCCATGCAGCCGACGCGGAAGGTCTCCACCGCGGTCAGCTTACCGGGGTAAAGAATATAGCCGCGCTGCTTGACCGCGTTGTAGAAAGCCTTGAACTCGTAGGCCGGGCTGGCCGGCGCATGGAAGGTCACGATGATGGGCGCCTGGATCGCCGCGGGCAGGAAGCTGCGCAAGCCCAGCCCGGCCAGGCCACTGATGAGCTCGCGGCAGTTTTTGGCATAGGCGCCGCCGCGCGCGGCCAGCCCGCCCTGCTCGAAATACTGCGTGAGCGCGGCGTCCAGCGCGGCCACCACATGGGTCGGCGGCGTGAAGCGCCACTGCGTGGTCTTGTTCATGTAGACCCACTGGTCGTACAGGTCCATCGCCAGCGAATGACAGTTGCCTTCGCAGCGCTCCAGCGCGGCGCGGCGCGCCAGCACAAAGCCCATGCCGGGAACGCCTTCCAGGCATTTGCCCGATGCGGCAACCACGGCGTCGAACGGTGTCTTGCGCGCATCGATCTCCAGCGCGCCGAATGAGCTCATCGCATCGACGATCAGGCCCTTGCCGTGGCGCTGCACCACCAGCGCAATGTCGTGCAACGGATTCAAAATGCCGGTGCTGGTTTCGCAGTGCACCAGCGCCACATGGGTGATGGAGGGGTCTTTGCTGAGCAGCCGGTCGATGTCCTCGGGGCGGATCTGCGCATCTTCCGCGTACTCGAAGGTGGTGAGTTTGCGGCCCAGCACCTTGCAGATTTTGGCGATGCGCTGGCAATAGGCACCGTTGACCGGCACCAGCACATGGCCCCCTTTTTCGGCCGGCGGCACCAGCGTGCCAATGGCCGCCTCGACGGAAAAGGTGCCGCTGCCCTGCAGGGGAACGCACTCATGCGTGCCTTCGCCGTGCACGATGCGCAGCAGGCCCTGGCGTAGGCGCGCGGTGATGGCATTGAAATCCGTGTCCCAGGAGCCCCAGTCGCGCAGCATGCTTTGCTTGGTGCGGCTGGATGTGGTGAGCGGTCCGGGGGTCAGAAGAATGGCGTCGGTGGTCATGAAATCTCCTTGGGTGTTTTGGAAAGAGGGAAAACAAAAAAATGGCCGGCAGGAAGGGATCTGGCCTCAGTGCCGGGCGACGTTTCGCCAGGCCTGGGTTTTACGCAGCAGCACGCGCGTCGCCACCGCATACACCAGGCACACCGCAACAGACGTCAGCACGGTCAGGCTCGCGAGCGCCGCCGCCGGGCCGATGTCGCCGGCTTCGTCCAGGTTCATGATGGCCACCGCCGCCAGGATGGTGTCGGGCGAATACAGGAACACCACCCCCGACAGCGTGGCCATGGACACCACGAAGTAGTAGCGCGCGATGTCCAGCACCGCCGGCAGGCACACCGGCAAGGTCACGCGAAAAAAAGTCTTGTAGAACGGCACCTTCAGCGAAGCCGACACGGCCTCGAACTCGTTGTCGATCTGCTTGAGCGCCGTCACCGCGGTCAGGTGGCTGGAGGTGTAGTAATGCACGATGACCGACAACACCAGGATGGGCATGGTCGAGTACAGAAAGCCCAGCGGGTTGTTGGGGTGGTTGAAGAACATGATGTAGCCCAGGCCCAGCACCAGCCCCGGCACGGCCATTGAGAGCATCGCCAGCAAATGCATCAGCGGGCGGATCAACTCCAGCCCGCGGGTTTTCTCGGTCAGGTAGGCGCCGATGAACACCGTGAGCGAACCGAAGAAGGCCACGCACACCGCCATCTTCAGGCTGTTGGTGTAGGCCGAGGCCAGGTCGCCGTCGACGAGCGCGAACTCGTAATGGCGCAGGCTTAAAGAGAGGTCATACGGCCAAAGCTTGATGAAGGACGTCCAGATCGCCATGCCCACCACGGCCAGCAGCAGCGCGCACACCAGCGCGCAGTAGGCTGCCATCAAGGCATCGAAGCCTCGGCGCGGCTTGGCCGCATAAGGCACGGAGCGCGCCGACAGCTGGGCCCGCAGCTTGCGGCGCACGCGGCTGTCGATCAGGAAGGACGCAATCGACGGCAGCAGCAACAGCAGGCCCACCACCGCACCGCGGCCGAAGTTCTGCTGGCCAACCACCTGCTTGAACACATCGAGCGACAGCACGCTGAAGTTGCCGCCAATCACCTTGGGCGCGCCGAAGTCGCTGATCACGTAGGTAAAAACCACGGTGGACGCGCTGATCAACCCGTACTTGCAGGACGGCAGCGTGATGGTGAAGAACTTGCGCACCGTCGAGGTGCCGAAGGAATCGGCAGCCTCGTACAGCCGTCCGTCGGCCAGCGACAGCGCGGTCAGCAGGATCATCAGCGCATGCGGAAAGGTGTTGTAGACCTCCGACAGGATGATGCCGGGCGCGCCGTAAATCGAGGCCAGGCCCATCATCTCCAGCAACGGCTTGAGCACGCCCTGGTTGCCGAACCACTGGATGAAGGCAATGGCCGACAGCAGCGAAGGCGCCAGCAGCGGGATCAGCGCGATCAGCCGGAACGTTCCCTTGAACGGCGCGCAGCTGCGGGTCAGGGCGTAGGCGAAGGTTAAGGCCAGCGGCACCGAAATCACGACCACGGTGGCGGCCACCCAGATCGAGTTCCAGGCGGCGCCCAGCAGCGCCGGGGTCTGCAGGTACTCGACAAAGTGGGTGAAGCCGATGAAGTTGCCGTCGTTGTCCTGCACGGCCCGCGCAAAGATGGACGCCATCGGTGCGAGCAGGAACAGCACCAGGAACAGCATCACGGCGAGCAGCACGCCGCGCGCGATGATGTCCTCGCGCGACAGGCCCAGGCGACGCCCGCCAACGGCCGGCCTGGCCAGCGTAGCGGCGCGGGCGCTCACAGCCGCGCTCCGCCAGCGATCGCCGGAAATACCCGGATGCGTTCGCTGCGCAGCGCCAGGTCGATCCGCGCACCGGCGTGCACGCCCAGGTCGTGCAGCTGGTTCAGCGAAAAACACAGGTGCAGCGACTGGCCCTCAAGCTCGTCGATCTGCATTTCCGCCAGGCAGGAGCTGCCCAGAAATTCAACCTTCAGGACTTCGCCGCGCACGCGGTTCGGTTGCCCTTCGCGTTCATGGCCCACCGCCCGGTCTTCCGGCCGCAGGTACAGCCTGACCGCCTGGCCGGGCGTGTAATCGCCATGCTCGCCGCTGCAATGCAGCTCCAGGCGGCCGGCGCGAAAACGCCCCTGCCCGAGCGCAACGGCAGGCAGCACATTGACCTTGCCGACAAAGTCCGCCACGAAAGGTGTGGCCGGGCGCTCATAGATGTCGTTCGGCGTGCCGATCTGCTCGATCACCCCGTGGTTCATCACCACAATGCGGTCGGCCATGGACAGCGCCTCCTCCTGGTCGTGCGTGACCATGATGGCCGTCACGCCCAGCTGCTGCTGCAACCGGCGGATCTCTCCGCGCAGGCGGATGCGCTCCAGCGCGTCGAGCGCCGACAGGGGTTCGTCCAGCAACAGCAGGCGCGGCGCGGTCGCCAGCGCGCGGGCCAGTGCCACGCGCTGCTGCTGCCCGCCCGACAGCTGGGCCGGGTACTTCTCGCCCGACGTCGGCAGGCCCACCAGCTTGAGCAGTTCCGCGACGCGGGCGCTGATGTCAGCCTTCGGTTTTTTCCGGCTCACCAGGCCATAGGCCACGTTTTCGGCGATGGTGAGATTGGGAAACAGGGCGTAGGACTGGAACACGATGCCGTAGTCGCGCTTGACCGGCGGCAGCCAGGAGATATCGCGGCCGTTCTGCACGATGCGGCCGCTGGTCTGCGTTTCGAGGCCGGCAATGATGCGCAGCAAGGTGGTTTTTCCGCAGCCCGAGGGCCCGAGCAGGCACAGCATCTCGCCCTGCCGGACCTCCAGGTCTATGTGCTGGAGCACCGTGACCTTGTCAAAGCGCTTGTGCACGCCCTCGATACCCAGCGCAATGCCGGTCGTGTGATGCGGCGAGGCAAAGCTCGCCATTTCCGCTGGCAGTCTCATATCCATCTGCTATCTCCTTGTGACGTTGTCGGTGGCGTGGAGCATGGGCCGGCCATGCCGGTGCTTGCGTTCGTTTCGGCGGTCTTCCGGGAATTTCTGCAGCACCTTCGGCGAATAGTAAATTGCAGATCGTAATATGTCAATTGTTGACAATCTTCAATTTGCAGGATTTAATTGCCGCATCGACAAAAGAACAAAAGAACCACGGATAACTTCATGAGACCGCCAACCTCTGCCTCAACTTCACTCCCGCCGCCGCCAGCCCTGTCTCCACTGCAGATGCTGCAGGCCAACACCCTGCCCTCACTGGTGCAGGCCGAGATCGAGCAAATGATCCTGCGCAGCGAGCTGCCCGGGGGCGAGCGCATCAATGAAAGCGACCTCGCCGCCCGCTTCGGCACCAGCCGCGGCCCGGTGCGCGAAGCCCTGCGCGCGCTGGAAGAATGCGGCCTGGTGCGCTCGGAGAAGAACCGCGGTGTCTTCGTGCGCGAAATAACGCTGGCCGAAGCCGACGAGATCTACGACCTGCGCGAGGTGCTGGACGACATGATCGGGCGCCGCCTCGCCGTGCACATCACGGCGCAGCAGCTGACGGTGCTGAAGAACCTGCTCGCCGAGATGGACGACGCGATGAGCCATCAGGACATCAAGCGCTACCACGCGCTGAACCTGGAGTTTCATGATGCGCTGGTCGGCTTTTCCGGCAACTCCCGGCTGAGCGACACCTACCGGCGCCTGACCAAGGAGCTGCTGCTGTTCCGCCTGCGCGGCCTGCAGGACGGGGGCGGCTTTGCGGTCTCCAACGACGAGCACAAAGCCGCCGTGCTGGCCATCGCCTCACGCGACCCCGAGCGCGCCGGCCGGACACTGCGCGCCCATGCGGCCGACAGCCGGGCCCGCATGCACAAGGCTTTTGACAGAGTTGCCAGCAACCCACTTTCTCCCGCTATTTCCCTGAAAAAACCACGGCCCATCATGGCCATCAACCCCTGAGGACATCATGAACAAAGACATTACCGTGAACGACAGGCGCTACCAGTGGATGGACCACCCGGTGGTGGTGGTCTGCGTGGATGGCTGCCAGTACGAATACATCACCGCCGCCGTCGCAGCTGGCGTGGCACCCTTCCTGGGCAGGCTGCTGGGCGGGCGCGGCACCTGCTACATGGCGGACTGTGTCATTCCGAGTTTCACCAACCCGAACAACCTGTCCATCGTGACGGGTGCGCCGCCCTCGGTGCACGGCATCTGCGGCAACTACTTCTTCGACCGCGAACGGGGTGAAGAGGTGATGATGAACGACCCCCGCTACCTGCGCGCGGGCACCATCCTGGCAGCCTTTGCCGATGCGGGCGCCAAGGTGGCTGTGATCACGGCCAAGGACAAGCTGCGCAAGCTGCTGGGCCACAAGATGGACGGCATCTGCTTCTCGTCGGAAAAGGCCGACCAGGTGAGCCTTGAGGAAAACGGGATTGACAACGTGCTCGGCATGGTCGGCATGCCGGTGCCCTCGGTCTACAGTGCCGAACTGTCCGAATTTGTGTTTGTCGCCGGCGTCAAGCTGATGGAACGCGAGCGGCCTGACCTGATGTATTTGTCCACCACCGACTACATCCAGCACAAGGCGGCCCCGGGCACCACGATGGCGAACGACTTCTACGCCATGATGGACCGCAACCTGGCCCGGCTGGACATGCTGGGCGCCACCATTGTGCTCACCGCCGACCACGGCATGAACGACAAGCACGGCCATGACGGGCAACCCAATGTGATTTACCTGCAGGACACGCTGGACGAATGGATCGGCCAGGACCATGCGCGCGTCATCCTGCCGATCACCGACCCGTATGTGGTGCACCACGGCGCGCTCGGCTCGTTCGCGCTGGTCTATGTGCCGGAAGATGTGGACGCCGGCGCGCTGCGCGACCGCATTGCCGCGCTGCCAGGCATCGAGACCGTGCTGTCGCGCCTGGATGCCTGCGACTACTTCGAGCTGCCGTTCGACCGGGTCGGAGACATCGTGGTGGTGGCAAGCCAGGACACGGTGATCGGCACCAATGCCGATCGCCATGACCTCTCGGGGCTGGACGTGCCGCTGCGTTCCCACGGCGGCCTGTCTGAGCAAAAGGTGCCGCTGGTCGTCAACCGCACCGTCCCCAAGGCCTTCCCCGACCGGCGCTGGCGCAATTTTGACGCCTTCGAACTCGGCCTCAACCTGGCCCGCTAACCCGCCAAAAAAAACATCACCGAACCGCCAACCGCCATAGAAACAGAAACAAGGAACCAAAATGTCTGCCGTACTTGCCGATGCCCCGTCCCAGGCACTTCCATCCCAGGCACTACCTTCCCGGGTGCTTCATGAATCGCTGCGCATTGCCGGTGAAAAAGTTTCGCGCGATCGCGTCATCGAGGTGAAACACCCCTACAGCGGCAAGATCGTCGCGACCGTGCCCAAGGCCACGCTGGACGACGTGAAGCGGGCGCTGCGCATCGCCCGCGACTACCGCTCCACGCTGACCCGCCACGACCGCTACCGCATCCTGATGAAAGCCGGCGAACTGGTCGCCCAACGCCGCGACGAGATTGCGCGCCTGATCACGCTGGAATCGGGCCTGTGCCTGAAGGACACGCAGTATGAAGTCGGCCGCGCTTCCGATGTGATGCTGTTCGCGGCCAACCAGGCGCTGGTAGACGACGGCCAGGTGTTCTCGTGCGACCTGACGGCGCACGGCAAGAGCCGCAAGGTCTACACGCTGAAAGAGCCGCTGCTCGGCGCCATCAGCGCCATCACCCCGTTCAACCATCCGCTCAACCAGGTGATCCACAAGATCGCGCCGGCGGTAGCGACCAACAACCGCGTGGTGCTCAAGCCCAGCGAGAAAACGCCGCTGGCGGCCTACCTGATTGCCGACATCCTGTACGAGGCGGGCCTGCCGCCGCAGATGCTGTCGGTGGTGACCGGCGATCCGGCCGAGATCGCCGACGAGCTGCTGACCAGCCCCGATGTGGACCTGGTGACATTCACCGGCGGCGTCGCCATTGGCAAATACATCGCCGGCAAGGCCGTCTACAAGCGCCAGATCCTCGAGCTCGGCGGCAACGACCCCATCATCGTGATGGACGATGCCGACATCGAGGAGGCCGCCTCGCTAGCCGCCAGCGGTTCGTACAAGAATTCGGGCCAGCGCTGCACCGCCATCAAGCGCATCCTGGTACAGGAGAGCGTGGCCGACCGCTTTGTCGAGCTGCTGGTGGAAAAAACCCGTGCATTGAAGTATGGCGATCCGTTTGACCCTACCATGGACATGGGCACCGTGATCGACGAGCCGGCGGCGATCCATTTTGAGAAGGTGGTCAACGAGGCGATTGCCCAGGGGGCAAAGCTGCTGGTGGGCAACGTGCGGCGCGGCGCGCTGTATTCACCCACTGTGCTGGACCATGTACGGCCCGGCATGACGGTAGTGCGCGAAGAAACCTTCGGTCCGGTGTCGCCAGTGATCCGCTTCAAGACCCTGGACGAGGCGATTGCCATTGTCAACGGCACGGCCTACGGCCTGTCGTCGTCGCTTTGTACCAACCGGCTCGACACCATCACCCGCGTGGTGAAGGAGCTGCATGTGGGCAGCGTCAATGTGCGCGAGGTGCCTGGCTACCGGCTGGAAATGACGCCGTTTGGCGGCATCAAGGACTCGGGGCTGGGCTACAAGGAAGGCGTGCTCGAAGCGATGAAGAGCTTTTGCAACACCAAGACCTATTCGCTGCCCTGGTAGGCCGCGGTCGCCGCTTATCCCGGCCCCTGCCCCGTGCCCTTAACTGCATTTGCCTTTGCCTTTGCCTTTGCCCTTCTTTTAGCCCCTTCTTGCTTTATTGCTTTTATTGGCTTATTACTTCATTGAATTTATTGACTTTATTGATCCAGGAGACAAACACCATGCTCATCGGAATTCCCAGGGAAATCAAGAACCATGAATACCGCGTCGGCCTGACGCCGTCGTCCGTGCGTGAGCTGGCCGCGGCCGGCCACCGCGTGATCGTGGAGCGCAACGCAGGCGCCGGCATCGGCGCCAGTGATGCCGAGTATGAAAAGGCCGGGGCCGGCATCGTCCAGGGCGCCGATGAGGTGTTTGCGCGCGCCGACATGGTGGTGAAGGTCAAGGAACCACAGGCCTCGGAGCGCGCACTGCTCCGGCCCGGCCAGTTGCTGTTCACTTACCTGCATCTGGCGCCCGACCCGCAGCAATGCAAGGAACTGGTCGACAGCGGCGCGGTCTGCATCGCCTACGAAACCGTGACCCAGGCCGGTGGCGGCCTGCCTCTGCTGGCACCGATGTCTGAAGTCGCCGGCCGTATGTCGGTGCAGGCGGCGGCGCACAGCCTGGAGCGGGCCCACGGCGGCCGCGGCATATTGCTGGGCGGCGTGCCCGGCGTGGCGCCGGCCAAAATCGTGATTCTCGGCGCGGGCGTTGTCGGCTCCAACGCGGCGCAGATCGCCGTGGGCACCGGTGCCCAGGTGGTGGTGATCGACCGCAGCCTGGACGCGCTGCGCCGCATGGACCGCCTGCTGGGCGCGCGCGTGATCACGCTGTTCTCGAATCGGGACAACATCGAGGAGCAGGTGCTGTCGGCAGACGCGGTGATCGGCGGTGTGCTGATTCCCGGCGCGGCCGCACCCAAGCTTGTGTCGCGCGAGCTGTTGTCACGCATGAAAACTGGTTCGGTCGTGGTGGACGTGGCCATCGACCAGGGCGGCTGCTTCGAAACCTCGCACGCCACCACCCACGCCGACCCCACCTATGTGGTGGACGGCGTCGTGCATTACTGCGTGGCCAACATGCCGGGCGGCGTGCCGCGCACGTCAACCTACGCCCTGAACAACGCCACCCTGCCCTTTGTGCTGGCCCTGGCGAACAAAGGATGGCGGCAGGCGCTGAAAGACGACGCGCACCTGCGCAACGGCCTCAACGTCGCAGACGGCAAGGTCACCTGCCTGGAGGTGGCGAATGACCTGCGCTACACCTACCACGCCCCGCAAACCCTGCTGGCGGCCTGAACGATGGAGCAACGCCCCCAACGTCCCTATTGGCTGTCGCAGGCGCTTGCCGCCGAGGACGGCGGCCCCGCTCCGGCGCTGGCGAGCGACACGCGCGCCCAGCTGTGCATCATCGGCGGCGGCTTCACCGGCCTGTGGACCGCCATCCTCGCCAAGCAGGCCAGGCCCGAACTTGATGTGCTCGTGCTCGAAGCCGATGTCTGCGGCGGCGGCGCCAGCGGACGCAATGGCGGCTGCGCGCTGACCTGGTCGACGAAGTTCTTCACCCTGCAGCGGCTGTTCGGTGACGCCGAAGCCGTGCGCCTGGTGCGCGCTTCCGAGCAGGCGCTGCTGGACATCGAGGCGTTTTGCGCCGAACACAGCATCGACTGCGAATGGCGGCGCCACGGCACGCTGTTCACCGCCACATCGGCCGCGCAGCTCGGAGCGTCCGATGCAGTGGTGGCCGCGCTTGAAGCGCACGGCATCAACTCCTGGCAGAAAATGCCTCCGCACGAGCTGCAGCGCCGCGCCGGCTCCCGCGCCCACCTGGAGGGCTGGTACTCGCCCGTGGCCGCCAGCGTGCAGCCCGGCAAGCTGGTGCGCGGGCTGCGCAGGGTGGCGCTGGGCCTGGGCGTGCGGCTGCATGAAGGCACGCCGATGCGGGGCCTGGAAGAGGGCTCGCCCCCGGTAGTTCGCACGCCGCACGGCAAGGTCACGGCCGACCGCGTGGTGATTGCGATCAATGCCTGGATGGCCAGCAGCTTCCGCGAGTTCGAGCGCAGCATCGCCGTGGTGTCCAGCGACATGGTGATCACCGAGCCGGCCGCGCAAGCGCTGGCCGCCTCGGGCCTGGACGGCGGCATTTCGGTGCTCGACTCGCGCATCTTTGTGCACTACTACCGCAGCACGCCAGACGGCCGGCTGATGTTCGGCAAGGGCGGCAACACCTTTGCCTATGGCGGGCGCATGCTGCCCGTCTTCAACCAGCCCTCACCCTACCGGGACGAACTGGCGCAGCGGCTCAAGGGCTTCATCCCGGAGCTGGCCAACACGCCGATGGCCGCCAGCTGGAACGGCGCCTCCGACCGCTCGGTCACCGGCCTGCCCTTTTTCGGCTGCCTGCGCGGCCGCCCCGACGTGTTCTACGGCTTCGGCTACTCGGGCAACGGCGTCGGCCCCAGCCGCATGGGTGGCGAGCTGCTGTCCTCGCTGGCGCTGGGACTGGACAACGAATGGACGCGCAGCCCGCTCCTTCGCGGACCGCTCGGGCATTTTCCGCCGGAGCCGATTCGCTATGTCGGCTCACTGATGGTGCGCAATGCCATCCGGCGCAAGGAAGCCGCCGAAGACAGCGGCCGGCGGCCCTTCCTGCCCGACGTGATGCTGTCGCGCTTTGCCGCGGCAGCCGGCAAGGCGGACAAGGCCTGAGCCACCGCCCCGGCGCTGCCGTTGATTCCGGCAGCGCCGCAGCGTCCGTCGAAGCCGTTCAGTTGCAGCCGCACACCCGGTCGTTTGCCAACGCCGGTCACTCGCTTTTTTGCCCCTCCAGGCATTGCCCCACTCACCACTCATAACAGGAGTTTCCCCGGATGAAAACCCGTTGCCCTGCCCTATGGAATCGCAGCCCTTCGCGAGGTCAGCCCTCGCGCGCGCCGGGCTTCCTGCTTGGCCTCATGCTGCTGGGCCCGCTCCCGCTTGCGCGTGCCGCAGACACGCCAGCGCCCCTCACCCTGGGCATCATCGCGGCGGGCGCCACCGAGGAGCAGACACTGGAGACATGGAAGCCCCTGACAGACGCGCTCGCCAAGGAACTCCAGACGCCCGTGCGCCCAGTCGCCTCGAAGAACTATGCGGACATTTCCACCGGCATCAAGGAGGGCAGGATCCAGGTCGCGTGGATCAACAACAAGCTGGCGGTCGAGCTGGTGGAGACCGAGCAGGCGCAGATCTTTGCCCAGATGGTCAGGCTCGACAAGAGCCGGGGCTACAAGTCCGTGCTGATCGTGCCGAAGAACAGCCCTGTGCGCACCGTGAGCGATGCACTTGCCCAACCCGGCATGTACACGCTGGGAATGGGCGCAAAAAATTCCATGTCGGGCTACCTCGTGCCTCATTACTACGTGTTCCAGAAGGCCAAAATTGACCCGGTGAAACATTTCAAAACCGTCACCTACGGCACGCACCGCGAAAACTTTCTCGCGGTGGCCGAAGGTCGGGCCGACCTGGGCACCAACAACACCGAGGACTTGCCCCGGTTCCAGGCCGAGCTGCCTGAGAAATTCGAGCAGGTCAGGATCATCTGGGAGTCGCCGCTGATCCCCAACGACCCCCTGGTCTACCGAAAAGACCTGCCAGTGGCCACGCAACAGCGCGTCAGGAGGTTTTTCATTGCGTACGGCAAAACCGGGGCGGAAAAGGCCACGCTCAAGAGCATCAATGGCTTGTCGGGCTTTATCGCCTCCTCCAACCACCAGTTGCGCCCAATTGTGGAACTGGAGCTGTTTGATGCCTTGACCAAGGCCATGGCCGGCGGGCCGGGCAATTCGGACAATTTCAGTGCTGTGATGGACCAGCTGACCAAACGCGCGGCACGGCTGGACACGCTGTTGAACGCCACACGATTTGACGCCAACTGAAAAGCCTGGCGCCTTCATAGGAGGTAGGAGGCAGGAGGTAGGAGGTAGGAGGGCATCCCTCACAATGCAGGAACCATGTTCGCCCTTTTGCAAACATTCTCCTGGAGGGAATTGCGCTACCACCCGTGGCGCAATGCCGCCGCCGTGGTCGCCGTCATGCTGGGCGTGGCGCTGGCGTTTTCGGTGCACCTGATCAATGCCTCGGCGCTCAGCGAGTTTTCCCAGGCGGTGCGCGCCGTCAACGGCCAGCCCGACCTGGAGCTGCGGGCTGTGCAAGGCGGCTTTGACGAGGCGCTTTACCGCCAGGTGGCCAACCATCCCCAGGTCGCACTTGCCAGCCCGGTGCTGGAGCTGGCCACCTATGCGCTGGGCGGCAAGGGGGAGCGGCAGGCCCTGCGCATTGTCGGCGTCGATGCACTGGTGGTGGCCGGCATCGCCCCGGCGCTGATGCCTGTTCCGGCTTCGGATGCCGCGGTGACGGGCCGGTTTTCGCTGTTTGCCCCGGACGCGATTTTTCTCAATCCTGCCGCCCGCCAGGTTTTCAAGGCTGGCCAGCTGCAACTGCAAAGCGGCTTGCAGTGGAAAAGCGTCACCGTGGCTGGCAGCGTAAACACGGGCGGCGGCCCGCTGGGCGTGATGGACATCGCCGCCGCCCAGGACCTGTTTGGCAAGGGCGGCCAGCTGTCGCGGATTGACGTGCGCCTGAAAGCCAGCAGTGATGCATCAAGTTTCGCCGCCTCGCTGCAGCTGCCGCCCCACATCACCGCGACCGCGCCCGGCGATGCCGCAGAGCGCGTAAGCAACCTGTCGCGCGCCTACCGGGTCAACCTGACCGTGCTGGCGCTGGTGGCCCTGTTCACCGGTGCCTTTCTGGTGTTCTCGGTGCTGTCGCTCAGCGTGGCCAAGCGCGCCCAGCAGTTCGCGCTGCTCGGCGTGCTGGGACTGACGGGCCGCGAGCGCCTGCGGCTGGTGCTGGCTGAATCGCTGCTGCTGGGCGGGGTGGGCAGCGCCGCGGGCATTGCGCTGGGCAGCGCGCTGGCCGAACTGGCGCTGCGTCTTCTGGGCGGGGACCTGGGCGGTGGTTATTTCGCCGGCGTGGCCCCCACCCTGCAATGGAACGGCTGGGCAGCCCTGGTCTATGGCGCGCTCGGCGTGGTGGCTGCCGGCGTGGGCGGCTGGTGGCCGGCGCGCGTCGCCCAGCAGCTGCCGCCGGCGCAAACCCTCAAGGGGTTGGGCCTGGCCACCGGCGCCGGTTCGGCACGCTGGCCAAGCCTCGTCCTGATTGCGGCCAGCGCCCTTCTGGCCATGGCACCCCCGGTATTTGGCATTCCGCTGGCGGCTTACCTGTCTGTCGGCGTATTGCTGGTGGGCGGCATCACCGCCCTGCCCTGGCTGATTGCGCTGCTGTATGGCAGGCTCAGCCCCTGGGTAGCCCACCACCTGCTGCCGCTGCTGGCCGTCGAGCGCGCGCGCCGTGTGCGCGAAAGCGCGGCCGTGGCCGTCAGCGGCGTGGTGGCGTCGCTGAGCTTGGCGGTGGCGCTGACCGTGATGGTGGCGAGTTTCCGCGACTCGGTCACCCACTGGCTGGACGTGGTGCTGCCCGCCGATTTGTATGTACGCACGGGCCTCGGCGGCCCAGCCAGCGACACCGCCTATTTCCCGCCCGGCTTTGTCGAAACGCTGGCCCGGCTGCCCGGCGTCGCGCGCGTGAGCGCCCTGCGCACCCGGCAGTTGCTGCTGGACCCGACCAAGCCTGCCGTCGCCCTGATTGCACGCGCCATCGGCGATGCGGCCGCCACGCTGCCGCTGGTGGGCAACCCGCTGCCGGTGCCGCCCGGACATATGGGCATCTATGTCAGTGAAGCGATGGTGGACCTGTATGGCGCCCGGCCGGGCAGCGTTTTTCTTCCCCTGTCGCAGGCTTTTGGGGCTTACAACCCGGAAAACCGGGCATTCCCCGCTCCCGATTTACCTGCAAGCTCAACCGGCCCCGCAGCGCCGCTTGCGAGGCCATTTTTTGTAGCCGGCGTCTGGCGTGATTACGCACGCCAGTTTGGCGCGATCGTGATGGCGCAGCAGGACTTTGAGCGCCTGACTGGCGACCGGCGCGTCAACGACGTGGCGCTGTGGCTGAACGGTGAGGTGGGCGAGGCCCAGCTGCAGCAGGCGATACGCCAACTGGCCGAGCAGCAGCAGGCAGGCGCGGGCGCGCTGCTGGAGCTGGCATCCGTCAACCAGCTTCGCGCCATCTCGCTCCGGATTTTTGACCGCAGTTTCGCCGTGACCTACTGGCTGCAGGCCGTGGCAATTGCCATCGGCCTGTTTGGCGTAGCCGCGAGCTTCAGCGCGCAGGTTCTGGCACGCCGAAAGGAATTTGGCCTGCTGGTGCACCTGGGCTTGACCCGGCGGCAAATCCTGACGGTGGTGGCGGGCGAGGGAGCGGCCTGGACGGTGATCGGTGCGCTGGCGGGCCTGGCGCTGGGCCTGGCGGTGTCCACCATCCTGGTTCACGTGGTCAATCCGCAAAGCTTTCACTGGACCATGGACCTGATGCTGCCCTGGCTGCGGCTGCTGGCCCTGTGCGCGGCGGTCGTGGTGGCGGGCACGCTGACCGCCTGGCTGGCGGGACGGGCGGCGGCTGGCAAGGATGCCGTGCTGGCCGTCAAGGAAGACTGGTAGCCCGCTGCAAGCCAGCCTCGTGGCACCCGCGCGGCCGCCTGGTGATGTCTATTCACCTTTTCAGATGCATGCCCGTTTTCTTTTGTTTACGCCCGTCACATTTTTGACGCCGAATTGTCATCATGGCGTCGCCCCTCGCTTGCACAATGGCAGCCACACGCCGGTTTTTATTCCCTTGAGTCCTGTCTGGTTTTTTCTTTTTTTCTGATTGAGGAGGTCTTCGTCATGTCGTCCGCCCAATTCCGCATTGAAAGCAGGGACCCGCTCAGCGGCAGCCTGCTACCGTACTCTTCCTTCAAGCCGCTGTACGGGAACCGGTCGCTGGCGGTGGCCGTCGCGGTCAAAAGCGTGGCCGATCCGACGCGCCAGCAAGTCCGGGTTGTCCATGTGCCCAGCGGCGAGATTGTTTTCCAGACTGCGTCCGCGGGCCAGGGCGCGTAAAGCCTGCAAGGCGCCTGAGCGAAAAATTCGGGTGCACGGCGCCGCCAACAGGGTTAGGATGCGGGAACTTGCAGCAGCTTGCGGATCAAGCTGTTGGCTGCTGGTTTTTGGCTTTCTGGGAGGCGTGCGATGAACATCCTGTTTGCTGCGATTGTTCTGGCCCTGATTTGCCTGCTGGTCATCTGGCTGGTACCGAACTGGGACGCGCTGAGCGCGCAACTGAAGGTTTATTTTTCGGGCCCACCCCGGCCCCGGGCCGCCCTGGCCAGCATCCAGCCGGCACCGCCGCCGCGATCGCGCAAACAGCTCCACGACGACCCGCCGACCAGGCCGCAAACTGGCCAGCGCCACACCGTGGTGCCTCACCAGGCACGGGGTCGCTAAGGCCAGGAGCCGGGCGTTCGCGGGTCAGTGAATGATGACCACGAGCACACTGCAGGGTGCGTGCTCGATCAGCGATTTTGAAACCGAGCCCCGCCACCAGCGGGCAGCCCACCCGTCCAGATGCTTGTGGCCCACCACGATCAGGTCAGCCTCGATCTTCTTGGCATATTTGGTGATTTCATCGACGGTTTCACCCAGCAGCACTTCCCCACGGGCCTGGTAGCCGGCACTGACCAGCTGGCGCAAGCCTTCGTCCAGAATGCCCTGGTATTTTTCTTTCTCCTGCTCGGCAAGGCCGCTGTCGTAAATGCCGCCTTCGACGCCCATCACCTGCATGTAGAGCGGTGTGACCGCAATCAGGTTCACTGACGCCTGGCTCCACTGCGCAATGTCCCGGCAGTCCAGCAAGGCTCTCTGCCCGGACTTGGAACCGTCGTACGCCAGCAAAATCCGCTTGTACATGGTGCACCTCCTGAATAGAGTGACTCGTGCGATTTCAAGCATAGACCTTCCAGTGGCGCCGCGCAACTACGCCGCCCGGCCGCCGCCACGTCAGGCGCACTGCTGCGAGAATGAGAAAGATGAGCCCACCCACGACACCCGCCGGCATCACGCAGGGCCTGCCGCGGCGCCGCTTCCTGCTGGCCACCGGCCTGGCGGGCCTGGCCTGGAGCGGCCCGGCGAGCGCCTTGCCGGCCAGGGCCATGCAGTTTCCGCGCGACTTCGGCTCGCACCCGGACTTTCGCACCGAGTGGTGGTACATCACCGGGCACGCGGCCACAGCCAGCGGGCGGCAGTTCGGTTTTCAGCTCACATTTTTCCGCTCGCGGGTGGACGGAACCCAAGGCATGGCGTCCCGGTTTGCGGCCCGGCAACTGCTCTTCGCGCATGCGGCCATCACCGACGTACAGGGCAAAAAGCTCTGGCATGACCAGCGCATCGCGCGTGACGGCTTTGGCGTGGCGTTTGCCAGCGAAGCAGACATGCACATCAAGCTGCGCGACTGGGCGCTGCAGGGTCAGGCCGGCCGCTACAGCGCGGAGCTGCCGGCTTCGGACTTTGCCCTGAAGCTGCAGTTTGAGGAAACCCAGCCGGTGCTGCTGCAGGGCAGGCAGGGCCTGTCTCGCAAGGGGCCACTGGAACAGCAGGCAAGCTACTACTACAGTCAGCCGCAGCTGGCCACCCGAGGAACCTTGCAGCTCAAGGGCCAGGCGTTTGACGTCACGGGCAAGGCCTGGCTGGACCATGAATGGAGCGAGGAACTGCTGCACCCCAGCGCCACCGGCTGGGACTGGATCGGCATGAACCTGGACGACGGCAGCGCCCTCACCGCCTTCCGGCTGCGGGACAAGGACGGCAACGCGCTATGGGACGGCGGCTCGTTCCGGTCACCGAAGGCCGGGCTGTACACCTTCAGCCGGGGCGAAGTGATGTTCAAACCGATGCGCAGCTGGAAAAGCCCGCTCACGCAGGCGACCTACCCGGTTGAATGGATAGTCCGCACGCCCGCCGACTTTTACACCGTCAGGGCCGTGATAGACAACCAGGAACTCGACAGCCGCCTGTCCACCGGCGCGGTGTACTGGGAAGGCCTGAGCGAGCTGATCGACAGCAACGGCAAGCGCGTGGGCAGCGGCTACCTGGAGATGACGGGTTACGCACAGCGGCTTCGGCTGTAGCGGGGCCGGCCGGCGTGAAGCCATCCCCGGTAGGCTACGAATTGGCCGATACGGGGGATTCAGGCTAGCAGCCTTCAACGGCAATGAGATGATCGCTTGCTGCCCGCTGACGCATGGCGAGCAAGGGCGCGTACTCCGGCGAGTGGTACCAGGCCTTCAGCACTTCCATGCTCGGAAACTCGATCACCACAAGGCGCTGCACCGCAAAACTTCCCTCGAGAACCTCGTGGTGACCACCGCGCACCAGAAACCTCCCGCCAAACTTTGCGATCACAGGTGCGACTTGCCGCTTGTATTCGTCATAGGTCTGGGGGTCGGTGATGTGGGTGTCGGCAATGAGGTAGGCGGACATCGATTTTCTCCTCAAGGAAAACCAAGCATCGTCCGCCAAACCCGGGGATCTGTCCAGTACGCCAGCCCACAAGTTGCCACACCGTGGGGCGGTCCCCAGGTGCGGGGCCATTCAGTATCAACCCTGCTCATTGGCAAAGGCGGTACGCCTTCCCGAGGCATGTCCGAGGCACGCCTGATGCATGCCTGACGCCATGGCTTGAGCAGTCATTTTGGATGACCGAAGTCATCGGTCTTGAATGACTGCGTCTTGAATTTGTTCAGAAAGCCCACGAAGTCACCCTGGCTTGTTTCGACGATGGTGGCGCCATCCTGCCATATGGCATTTTCGGCATCGTGACCGCCACCGACAGGATCGCCCTGGTTCTGGTGAATGTTATGGACGCCGAGTCCGGTGGTGAAGGGCTCGCCAAAGACATAAAACCTCACGCCTTGCGAGATCACCGCCTCCAGGTCGGTCAAGGCCTGAATGCCCGTGCCGCTCTTCCACGGCGGGTTCCAGCGCACAAAGTTGAGGAAGCGGGCGAGGCAGCTGTCGTAGCGGACATTCCAGAACAGGATCGGCGGATGAAGCACCCGCGATCTGATGTAGTCCAGGGCACCTGAAAAAGCGGTGGATTGAAGCCCATGCCAGCCGTCGGGCAGCGCTTTCAGACTGGCGAAGTCTATCGAACGGATCTGAACAACGCGCCATTGAACGCCATCCGGCATGAATTTCGGGTCCACATCGATGGCGCAGTGATAGTCCCCGCTCGGTGTGTGAATGGTGACGTTGCCATGGTAGTAACGTCCGAAGTTATCGGGAGGGTCGCGGAAGTAGTTGGTCTTCTGCCCGATCACAAGACCATAGCCGTTGGTAAGTCCCACTGCGTTCTCCTCAGGCAATTGAAGAAGCCCGTCCGATACAAACCGCCACCGGCGGTGTCTACCGGTCGCTGCGGTATGACCCGCCCTGCGTCAGTTCAATAAAAAACTGACATGCCCCGCAATCGATTCTAGGCAGCGACTCTCAGCGGCACATCCTCCAAATAGCCTAGGTAGTCAGCCCTCGGCCTTGGAGAGAACTTCCGCGGCTTCGGCGGAGACCGGCGAACATTCAGGAGCAGGAGCAAGAACACCGCAGCCAGTCATGGACAGACGGGCACGCTCAGCCGGGAACGATTCGAGCCGTAGCGCCAAATCAGGGTTGAGCCCTTTGGCATTGGGCCTTGCTTTCGAACCAGTAGTCAATGTTGCCCGCGACAACGATGGGCCCGGAAATCACCACCGACGCCGCGGTGAAGAGGCCGGCGCCAACAATGAGGGCGATGCAGGCTTCATTGGCGCAGCTATGGATGGCAGCCACCTGGACTTCCTGCAGGACCATGTGGTTGGACACCCTCCGGCACTCGGGGTCGAAGACCTGCGTCGTTCGAGGCACGTACACGCAGCCTTGCAGGACAGCGGCGAGGGTGAGAGTGACAGCGAGAATGAGGAGTTGCAGGATTCGATGCTTCAAGACGGAGTGATTTTTTGTAGCCTGCCACAAAACCTGCGGAATTCGACCGTGCAGGTGAAACCGGTGCCACCTTTCGCGCCTGCTTGATGTCGCAGCAGCGAGGAAGCACCATCACCAGGAAAAAGAATCCATCGAATACCACGCCTGACTGCGTGGAGCATGCCAGAAAACAGAAAGCAGCTCAGGCGGCCACTCTGGCTATGACGTCGATCTCCACCAGCGCGCCCAATGGCAAACGGGACACTTCAACACATGACCGGGCGGGAAATGCACCCGGAAAGTACCGGGCATAGACTGCGTTCACCGCGGCAAAGTCGTCCATGTTCGTCAAATACACCGTGGCGCGGACGACTTGCCCGAGACCGGACCCGCCGGCCTTCAGAATGGCCTCGATGTTTCTTAACGCGCGGTCTGCCTGCGCCGCCGCATCCTGCCCAACGATTTTCCCCGTTGCAGGATCCAGCGCGACCTGGCCGGATGTCCAGATCCAGCCATCGAGAACCACCCCCTGCGAATAAGGGCCCACAGGGGCAGGCGCTTCGCCGGTCCCCACAATTGTCTTGTTCATGGCATGGCTACCTCCGCGCAAACCGCGCCCCGGGAAGGCAGACAAGGCAAACAACTCAAACAGCTGCGTTCATGATGCCTCGGGCAGGGTCAATATCAGCATTATTCCCATCCCGCCCCGTATCGCCAAGATGCGTTTGCAGGCTGCATGAGCCCGGCCCAAACACCGTTACCGGCCGTCACCGGTGTTTGAGGTATTTGAGCTGCAAGAAGAGGCAGGAAGTGCGCAAAGGCCGGCGCAGCGGCACCGTGCGCGGTCAGAAACGGCTGAAAACGCTCAGTAGTCTGCGCGCATCAGGCGGCGGGCGCGGGTGCCCATGTTGCGCTGGATACGCTCGGACAGCCAGGGATGGGCCTGGTTGGCGTCCTGCTGGCGTGGCATCAACGCAACAAGCAGGCCCTTGTTGATCAGTTGCACGGCCTTGCGGACGAGCAAGGAAGCCGCCGAGGGCTGGCCCAAAGGTGCATGGTCGACCGGGGCATTGCTGGCGAAAAGTACGGTGCGGGACATGGAAGATCCTTTCTGGTGGGCATGACGGCAGCGGGGCGTTGCCAGACAGCGGCCACATCGCGATTATAGGGTTTACCACTAAAAAATAAGATGACTTATATTGGTTTTCAATGCATAAAATTTGCTTGATATAGCCGTTTTCCCGGCGCTGGAGCCCCTCCGTGGATATCAATCTCGCCCGCACGTTCCTCGAGATCGTCTCCTGCCACAGCTTTGCCCAGGCCGCCGAGCGCCTGCATGTCACCCAGACGGCGATCAGCGCGCGGGTGAAAACGCTGGAAGAACTGCTGGGGCGCACGCTCTTCGTGCGGAACCGGGCCGGGGCCTCGCTGACGTCGGCCGGTGAGCAGTTCGTTCGCCATGCCATGACGATGGTGCAGGTCTGGGAACGGGCTCGCCAGCAGATGGCGGTGCCGCCGGGACGCCGCGCGCTGGTCACGGTGGGCTGTGAAATCAGCCTGTGGGATCCCCTGATGCTCGACTGGCTGCTCGGCATGCGCGACAGCGCGCCGGACCTTGCACTGCGCACGGAAGTAGGCGTCGCGGAAGACCTGCTGGAGCGCGTGGCCAACGGTACGCTGGACATCGTCGTGGCCTATGCGCCGCGGCAGCGGCCCGGCCTGCGGATCGAGTTGCTGATCGAGGAAAAGCTGGTGCTGGTCACGACGGCCCCTGGCTCCCAGGCGCCGCAGATGGCCGACTATGTGTACGTGGACTGGGGCAGCGAGTTTGCCGCGCAGCACAGCCTAGCCTTTCCGGAGTTGTCGAGCGTCGGCGTGTCGTCCAGCCTGGGGCCGCTGGGACTCGGCTATCTGCTGGCCGTCGGCGGGGCGGGCTATTTCAGGCAGAACGTCGTGCGCAACCACCTGAAGGAAGGACGATTGCATCGGGTGGCCGGGGCACCCGAATTCCTGTACCCGGCTTACGCCGTGTATGCGGCAGACGCCGACATGGCGGTGCTGGAACCCGCCCTGGCCGTCCTGCGGCTGGCCGCCAAGGGCGCGGTGGGCAAGCAGCAGGCGGCCCGGCCTTCAAAAACGGGGAAAACTGGGAAAACCGGAGAAACCTGAAAAAAGTGGCTGTTGGCCAATGTCACGCCTCAATGCGCCCCAGCCGCAGCATCCGGACTCCCTGCCCCGACCCTGGTGTGCCGCGTCAGATACACCAGCGGAATCAGCAACAGGAAAATCAGCGCTGATGCATAGAACACATCGTTGGCCGCGAGCATGTAGGCCTGCTGGTCCACCAGTCGATTGATGGTGCCCAGGGCCTGGTCGGGCGTCAGCCCGGCACCGGCCAGGCCTGTCAGTGCGCTGTTGGTGGCACTGCTGCCCTGGTTGACGTACTCGCTGATCTGGGCATGGTGCATGGCGGCGCGGTCTTGCCAGATGGTGGTGGCGATGGACGTGCCGAAGGAGCCCGCCGTGATGCGCACGAAGTTCGACAGGCCTGAAGCCGCCGGAATCTTCTCGGGCGAGATGCCCGACAGCGTGATGGTGACCAGCGGAATGAAGAAGAACGCCATGGCCACACCCTGGACGATGGTGGGGATCAGGATGGTGTTGAAATCAGCCTGGGTGTTGAAGTTCGAACGCATCCACAGCACCAGCGCGAAGACCACGAACGCAAAAGCCGCGAAGCGGCGCGGGTCCACCCTGGCGATGTTTTTGCCCACCACGGGTGACAGCAGCAGAGCCATGGCCCCCACAGGCGCCATCACCATGCCGGCCTGTGTGGCGGTGTAGCCCATGTACTGCTGCAGCCACAGCGGCAACAGGACCACGTTGCCAAAAAAGAGGCCATACCCCACCGACAGCGCCACCGCGCCCGCCCAGAAGTTGCGCCGCTTGAACAGCGTCAGGTCAACCACCGGATGCTCTTCGGTGAGTTCCCAGATGACAAAGGCAATCAGGCCGACCAGTGAAACAATGCCCAGGGCCACCACTTCACCGGAGTGAAACCAGTCGAGCTCCTTGCCCTTGTCGAGCATGATCTGCAGCGCACCCACCCAGATCACCAGCAGCGCCAGGCCGACCGAGTCGATCGGCAGCTTGCGCGTCACGCTTTCGCGCTTCCTGAAGATGCTCCAGGTGATGAAGGCGGCGCCAAAGCCCACGGGAATGTTGATGTAAAAAATCCAGGGCCAGGAAATGTTGTCGGTGATCCAGCCGCCCAGCAGCGGCCCCATGACGGGCGCGACCAGCGTGGTCATGGACCACAGCGCCATGGCCAGCCCCGCCAGCGCCTTGGGGTAGCTCGACAGCAGCAATGACTGCGACAGCGGAATCATCGGGCCCGCCACCAGCCCCTGCAGCACGCGAAAGAAGATCAGCGTGGTCATGTTGGGGGCCAGGCCGCACAGCCATGACGTGAGCACAAACAGCATGACGCTGGCCGTGAACAGGCGCACCTGGCCGAAGCGTTGCGACAGCCAGCCGGTCAGCGGCACGGCGATGGCGTTGGCCACGCCAAAGCTGGTGATGACCCAGGTGCCCTGGTTGGGGCTCACGCCCAGGTCGCCGGCGATGGCCGGCAGGGAGACGTTGGCAATCGACGTGTCGAGCACGTTCATGAAGGTGGCGGCCGACAGCGCCAGCGTGCCCCACAGGCGGGCAGAGCCCGTCAGCGGCGGCGGCTGGATGTAGGCAGGGGCAGGTGCTGAAGCCATGAGAACCTAATGAATAAGCAGCAGGAGCAGGACAAGGCAGGCCGTGGAGGTGAGCGCCGTGCGGAGCTGCGGGAAATGACAGGCGAACGGGGCTTAGTGCGCCTGCCGCTGCGCCGCACGGCTGCTGGCAACCGACAGCGCCTGCGCCAACGGCAGGCCCTGCGCTTCGCTGCCGAGCTGATCCGCAGTGGGGGCATCGCCCGGCGGCTGGGCCGGCGTGCCGACGGCAGCGGCCCTGGCGGGCTTGAGCGCCTTGCCGCCGTTGGCCGCAATCACGCGCCGCACATCCGCGTTGGCGGCATCGTCCTGCTGGCCATAGGTCTGCGTGTGCGCTTGGGCCGCATCGCGCGGCGCGTCGGCCAGCGTCCTGCCCTCCTTGTGGCTGACGTCGACTTCCGCGTCCATGGACAAGCCCACCCGCAGCGGGTTGGCGGCCAGCTGTTGGGCGTCGAGCGCAATGCGCACCGGCACGCGCTGCACCACCTTGATCCAGTTGCCGGTGGCGTTTTGCGCCGGCAGCAGCGAAAAGGCCGCGCCCGTGCCGACACCCAAGCCCGCTACCGTGCCTTTGTATTGGATTTTTTTGCCATACAGGTCGGCCACCAGCGTCACCGGCTGGCCGATGCGGATGTTGCGCAGTTGCACTTCCTTGAAGTTGGCATCCACCCAGACCTGATTGAGCGGAATGATGGACATCATGGGCGTGCCGGCCGCCACGCGCTGGCCGAGCTGCACCGTGCGCTTGGCCACGTAGCCGTCCACCGGCGCCTGCAAGCCGGCGCGCTGTGTGGCGAGGTAGGCCTCGCGCACTTTGGCGGCGGCCACCTGCACGCTGGGGTGCTGCTCGATGCTGGTGCCCTCGGTCAAGGCCTGGTTGCTGGTGAGCTGCTCGCGCGCGGCCACCACGCCGGCCTGCGCTGCGGCCAGGGCACTTTTGGCGTTGGCCAGCTGCGTCTGCGCATGGTTGAGTTCTTCTTTCGACACGGCGCCGTTGCCGGTGAGCGACTGGCGGCGGTTGAGGTCATCGGAGGCGCGGGCGATATCGCTGCGGGCCCTGGCCACGTCGGCGTCGCGCAGCGCGATCTGGGCGGCCAGCGTGCCGTTGTTGGCGTAGAGCGTGCGCACCTGGCGCACCGCCTGGGCCAGCGCGGCTTCGGCCTGCTCCAGCGCAATTCTGGCGTCTGCCGGGTCCAGTTGCACCAGCGTCTGCCCGGCTTTCACGAAGTCGGTGTCGTCGGCCATGATGGCCATGACGGTGCCGCCGATCTGCGGCGTGATCTGGATCACGTTGCCTTGCACGTAGGCGTTGTCGGTCGACTCGTAATGGCTGGCCACGAGGTACTCGTAGGCGGCCCAGCCCAGGCCGGCGACCACCACCACGCTGGCCAGCGCGGTCAGCGCTTTTTTGCGCCGGGGGTTGCCGGCGGGCGGTTGCAAGGGTGCATCAGAAGAAGCGGCGGATGGCGAGGATTCTGGAGTTGTCATGATGTTCCTGATCAATTAGGTCAACTAGGTCAACTAGGCAAATTAGGTCAACCAGGCTTCTGGCCCAACAAACACGGGCGAAAGAAGCTACGGGTTTTACAGCGTTCGGGTAACGGTTACCGGCGTTGGCGTGTACCCGCCACCCAGTGCGCGCATCAGCGCTACCTGTGTGTCCAGCGCGCGGGCGGCCAGGTCAACTGCCAGGCGGCGCTGGGTCAGCACACTGGTTTCGGCCGTCAGCACATTGAGGTAGTTGCCCAGGCCAGCCCGGTAACGCTGCACGGCAATTTCGTAAGCGCCCTCTGCGGCCTCCTGTGCGGAGCGCTGCTCGGCCTGCTGACGGCCAATGGCCTGCGAGGAGGCCACCTGGTCGGCCACGTCACGCACCGCATCGATCACGGCGGCGTTATAGCTTTCGACGGCGGCATCAAGGTCGGCGGTCTTGCCGCGAAGATTGGCACGCAGCCGGCCCGCATCAAAAATCGGCAGGCGCAGCGCTGGACCCACGCCCCACTGCTGGCTGCCCGCATCGAGCAGACGGCCCAGGCCGATGCTCGAAAAACCGGCGAAGGCGACCAGGTTGATGTTGGGATAGAACTGTGTCTTCGCATTCACCACGTCTTTGGACGCGGCCTCGACACGCCAGCGTGCGGCGGCAATGTCGGCCCGGCGGCCCAGCAGGTCTGCCGGAATGATCGGCGTTAATGCGACGTTTTTGATTGCCGCCAGTGCGGGCGGATCCTGGGCCAGGACGCTGCTGCCGGCTTGCCCAATCAGCGCCGCCAGCGCGTTGCGTGTCAACGCGATCTGCTCCTGCACCGTCTCCAGTTGCAGGCGCGCCTCCGGCAGGCCGCCCTCGCTCTGGCGCAGCTCGAGCCGGGTGTCGAGCCCGGCAGCGACGCGGTCCTGCACCAGCTGGAGGGTTTCTTCCCGCTGCGCCAGCGTGCGGCGCGCAACAAAGGCCTGCTCGTGGAGACGAGCCAGCTGAAAGTAGCTGCGGGCCACATTGCTGGCGAGCAACACGCGTGCGGCCTGTGCGTCGGCCTCTGCCGCCTGGGCACTGCCCAGGGCCGCATCCAGCGCGGCGCGGTTTTTTCCAAAGAAATCAAGTTCCCAGCTGGCGCTGAGCTGGGCCGTGCCGCTGTCGCGGATGGCGCCCGCCAGTGGCGCAGGCACCGCGCCGTTGGCGGTGTAGCGCTGGCGTGTCAGGTCAATCTGGCCATTGAGCTGCGGCAAGGTGGCGGCATCCGCCACTTCCATCACGGCCTGGGCCCGTGCCAGGCGGGCCTGTGCAAGCTTCAGGCTGGGGCTGGTGTGCAGGGCCTGGGCAATCAGGCCGTTGAGCTGTTCGTCGCCAAAGTCGCGCCACCACTCGGCGGCGACGCCTGTCTGCCCTGCAGCCGCATCGGCGTTCAGTCCCAGTGAAGGCGCATCACGCAGGCTGGACTGCGGCGCAATGCCGGACATGTCGGCGCAGCCGGTGAGGCCCGTGGCCATCAGGCCCGCGGCCACAATGCCGGCCGCCGTTACCAGGGCCATGCGCACGGACGCCTGCCAAACCGGCAGACGCTTCGACCTGCCTTCAGGCGCAGTCACCGGGCCGGTTGTTGAAGGGGCGTTAGGTTCATTTCTCATTTTTTTCTACCGAGGCTTGAAGGGTTTGCGCGGTGTCAAGAATGCGGCGCAAATAGCTTTTGAGGATTTGCCATTCTTCGACCGAGAAGCCGGCAAGATGGGCGTTCTGGACGCGGCTGAGGATGGCGGGGATTTCCTGGGCAGCGGCGCGGCCCGCGTCGGTCAACTCCAGATTGACCACCCGCCGGTCGTCCGACGAGCGAACCCGGCGGCACAGCTGCTTGGCCTCCAGCCGGTCCAGCAGGCGCGTCATGGAGCCGGCGTCCAGCTCGCACGTGCGCGCCAGTTCGGCCACTGTCGAAGCCCGGCCCATGTAGAGCTTGAGCAGCGGCACCCACTGCGCGTTGGTCAGGCCCCTGGGCTCGAGTTCGCGCTCCACGCCCTGGGCAATCAGGGCAATGATGCGGCGCATCAGGTAGCCGACGCTGTCGTCCGGCTTATAGCCTTCGGCGCGGTAAAACTCCACCAGCGGACACGAAAGCGCGTCGACGAATGGGTTTGAGTTGTCGCTTGATTTGCCTTTTGAAGTCATGGGCGAATAATACATGCCTAGACAAATATTGTCAAGGCTGTGTTTGCGATGGCATCTTTAACAGCTAGACTTGCGGGATGGCCACTTCCTCCTCATCGATGACCCGTTCTGCTGCAACCAGGGGTTCACCCCGCTCCCTGTCGGGCCTCGTGCCCTTCCTGCGCCCTTACCGCGGCCGGATTGCGCTGGCGCTGTTTTTTCTCGTCATGGCGGCCGTGGCCACGCTGGTCTTTCCGCTGGCGCTGCGCAGCCTGATCGACGGTGGCCTGAGCGTGGCGGACAAGGGCGCCCAGCTGATGGCGCTGCGCACCCACTTTTTCGAACTGTTTGCCGTTGCCGCCGCACTGGGGCTTTTTTCCGCGGGCCGCTTTTACATGGTGAGCTGGCTCGGCGAACGGGTCACGGCCGACCTGCGCAATGCGGTGTACTCGCATGTGGTGCGGCAAAGCCCCGAGTTCTTTGAAACCACGCAAACCGGCGAGGTGCTGTCGCGCCTGACCGGCGACACGACGCTGGTGCAGACCGTGGTGGGGTCATCGCTGAGCATGGGTTTGCGCAACGCCGTGATGGGCGTCGGCGCGCTGGGCATGCTGGTCTACACCAACCCCTACCTGATGGTTCAGGTGCTCGGCGTCCTGCTGCTGATCGTGGCGCCCTCGGTGTGGTTCGGGCGGCGCGTGCGCAAGCTCTCGCGCGCCAGCCAGGACCGGGTGGCCGACTCCAGCGCCATCGCAGCGGAAGTGCTCAATGCCATTCCCGTGGTGCAGAGCTACACCGCCGAGGCACGGGAGGCGGCGCGGTTCGATCAGTCCACCACCAATGCCTTCAACACCGCCATCCGGCGCACCCGGGCACGTTCGGTGCTGGTGGCATTCATCATCATTGCCACCTCGGCGGCCCTGCTCTGGGGCCTGTACCAGGGCACCCAGGCGGTGATGCGCGGCGACATCAGCGCCGGCCACCTGGGCCAGACCGTGGTCTATGTGATCATCCTGGCCAGCGCCTCGGCGGTGCTGGGCGAGGTCTATGGGGACCTGCTGCGCGCGGCCGGTGCGACCGAGCGGCTGATGGAGCTGCTGGCATCACGCTCGCCCGTTGTTTCGCCGCCAAAACCAGCGGCGCCCCCCGAGATACGCTCAGGCAGCGCCATTGAATTTGAAGCCGTGACGTTTCATTACCCCTCGCGTCCGGCGCAGGCGGCCTTGAGTGAGCTCACCCTGAGCGTGGCACCCGGCCAGACCGTGGCCATTGTGGGGCCCAGCGGCGCTGGCAAGAGCACGGTGTTCCAGTTGCTGCTGCGCTTTTACGACCCGGCCTCGGGCCGCATTGAGCTGGACGGCGTTGCCACCTCCGACATGGCGCTGCAGGACCTGCGCCAGCGCATCGGCATCGTGCCGCAGGACGCGGTGATTTTCTCCACCAGCGCGCTGGAGAACATCCGCTATGGCAAGCCCGGCGCCACCGATGAGGAAACCAGGGCGGCGGCGCGCGCGGCCTTTGCGCATGAATTCATCAGCGCGCTGCCGGAAGGCTACGACACCTTCTTGGGCGAGCGCGGCGTGCGCCTGTCGGGGGGTCAGCGCCAGCGCATTGCGATTGCGCGGGCCATGCTGAAGAATTCGCCGCTGCTGCTGCTGGATGAAGCCACCAGCGCCCTGGATGCGGAAAGCGAGCGCATGGTGCAGGCGGCGCTGGAATCGGCCATGAAGGGCCGCACGACGCTGGTGATTGCCCACCGTCTGGCCACGGTGCAGAAGGCCGACCGCATCGTCGTGCTCGACCATGGCCGGCTGGTTGAGCAGGGAACGCACGCCGAACTGGTGAGCCGCGGCGGGGTCTACGCGCGGCTGGCGGCGTTGCAGTTCAACGCCTGAACCTGGCCCGCCGGACTCCAGCGCAGGCCGGGCTGGATAACCTGCGCCGGCCCGCAAGCGTCCAAAATTCAAACTATGCATTTTTTGCATGACGATGTCCAAACATGGCCTTGGACAGTTGGGCCTGCTGCTCCTAAAGTGGCGACCTTGACTGTTCCACAAGGAGTTCTCGCATGTCACCAGCATCCGCCCCCAGCGCAAGCGCCGCACCAGGCACCCATACACTTCCTTCCTACCTGCAGGCCGACAAGCTCGGGCCCTGGGGCAATTACCTGCAGCAGGTGGATCGCGTCATACCGCACCTGGGCAGCCTGGGTCGGTGGGCAGAAACGCTCAAGCGGCCCAAGCGCATCCTGGTTGTCGATGTGCCCATCAACATGGACGACGGCACCATTGCGCACTTTGAGGGCTACCGGGTGCAGCACAACGTGTCGCGCGGTCCGGGCAAGGGAGGCGTGCGCTTCCATCAGGATGTGACGCTCTCGGAAGTGATGGCGCTGTCGGCCTGGATGTCCATCAAGAACGCGGCGGTGAACGTGCCTTTCGGCGGCGCCAAGGGCGGCATACGCGTCGATCCCAAAACCCTTTCGATGGGCGAGCTGGAGCGCATCACGCGCCGCTACACCAGCGAGATCGGCATCATCATTGGCCCCACCAAGGACATTCCGGCACCCGATGTGAATACCAACGAGCAGGTCATGGCCTGGATGATGGACACCTACTCGATGAACACGGGCTCCACGTCAACCGGCGTGGTCACCGGCAAGCCGGTCGACCTGGGGGGCTCGCTGGGGCGCCGCGATGCCACCGGCCGCGGCGTGTTCACGGTAGGAACGGAAGCGGCCAAGCACATCGACATGGACGTCAGCAAGTCGCGCATCGCGGTGCAGGGCTTCGGCAACGTGGGCGGGGTCGCCGGCAGGCTGTTCCATGAAACGGGCGCGCGTATCGTGGCCGTCCAGGACCATGGCGGCACGATTTACCGCGAAGCCGGTCTGGACGTGCCCGCCCTGATCAGGCATGTGGCCGAGACCGGCAGCGTGAGCGGCTTCCCCCATGCGGAAGTGATTGCCGACGACCTGTTCTGGGAAGTGGACTGCGACATCCTGATTCCGGCGGCGCTGGAGCAGCAGATCACGGCTGCCAATGCCGGCCGCATCAAGGCCCGCATGATCATCGAAGGTGCCAACGGCCCGACCACCCCCGAGGCCGACGACATCCTCCAGGAACGCAATGTGCTGGTGCTGCCCGACGTGATTGCCAATGCGGGCGGCGTGACCGTCAGCTATTTTGAATGGGTGCAGGACTTTTCCAGCTTCTTCTGGGACGAGGGCGAGATCAACGCACGCCTGGTCCGCATCATGAAAGAGGCTTTCGCAGGCGTCTGGCAAGTCGCGCAGGACCACAAGGTGACGCTGCGCACCGCCACGTTTATCGTGGCCTGCAAACGCATCCTGCATACCCGCCAGCTGCGCGGCCTGTACCCCTGAGTCGCTGAGTCAAGAGGAGCCCATCGCGCCAGAGAACTGCCGCGGCCTGCAAGGCCTCGGGAGCGACACGCAGTGAGCAAGCGTGAGGGCTCTTCCCTGCAGCAGGGGCCGCGGGACCGGCTTCGCCAGACCGCAGGCGCAGCAGCCCCCTCGGGGCAGCGCGGTACACGCAGTGACAAGCGTGGGGGGCCATATCCAGCCAGCCGGGGCCGCGGGACTGGCTTTGCCAGACCGCAGGCGCAGCGGCCCCCTCGGGGGGCAGGGAGCTACACGCAGTGAGCGACCGTGGGGGCCAATCTCACTGCAGGGTTTCCTTGATCGCCAGGGGCAGCGGCAAGGGCATGACATCAATGCCCTCCTCCACCAGCTCCACGGCTTCGCGCGCGCTGGCCTGGCCGCGAATGCTGCGTGCTTCGGCCTCGCCGTAGTGCATGCGCCGTGCCTCGTCGGCAAAGCGCTCACCAACGTCCTCGGTGTGGGCCACCACATGACGCAGTGCCTTGAGGAAAGCGGCCTGTGCTGCCGGGCTCGCGCCGGACACGACGCTGGTCAGGGTTTCCTCGCGAGCTATTGCAGTGCCTTCCCGCACGCGCGGAGCAGACGCGGTGGGTGGCGCATGCTGCGTCCCCTGGCCCACTGCGGCGCCGGGGGCCGGGTGCCCACCGAGATTGAGCCGCGGTGCGCTCGGCAGCTTGTGAATGCCCTTGTCGGCACACATCGGGCATTCAATCAATCCACGCGCCAATTGCGTCTGAAAATCGTCCTCAGACGCAAACCAGCCTTCAAAGGAATGCAGGTGCGCACACTGGAGATTCAGGACTTTCATGAGCGGATTATCGCAAGGTCGCTACGACGCGGTGGTTTGCCAGTCCAATGCCCATATCCCTGACAGCACGTTTTGCAACCACAAGACGCCGGTGAGGGTCTTTGCATCGGTCACCTGTCCATTGCCGCACCAGGCCAGCAACTCGGCCGGCGTCGCGGTGAACACTTCGAGGAATTCGCCGCTGTCCAGTTGTCGGGTTCCCGGCGTGAGGTCGCGGGCAAACCAGATGTCAATGAATTCGGTAGAGTAGGAAATCACCGGATGCAGCACGCCGGCTCGTGCCCATTGCCGCGCGGTGTAGCCGGTTTCTTCCAGCAGTTCGCGTTGCGCACACGCCAGCGACGCCTCGCCGGCATCCAGCTTGCCGGCAGGAAACTCCATCATGACTGAGCCCATCGGATAGCGGTACTGGCGCTCCAGCACCAGCCGGCCGTCATCGAGTTGCGCCACGATCATCACAGCGCCAGGGTGAATAACATATTCGCGCGCAGCGTGGGTGCCATCGGGCAGTCGGACGGTATCGCGGCGGACATGAAGAAAATTCCCCTTGAGAATGTCTTCAGAGTCGACCGGCGTCTCGGTCAGATGGCTGAATTGACCCGATTCGCCCAATTCACTCGATTCGCTGGAGTCCATGTTGCCTTCCTTGCCTGCACAGGCAGACTCATGAGCGATGCCTGAACAGGTAACGCCAGGTGAATCCGGGAAATGCAAAGGTGATGAAGAGCGTGCCCGTGATGGCATAAAACTCCCAGCCCTGCGGTGCGATTTGACCGGCGCGTTGTTCCAGGAAAAGTCCTACGCCGCCGGTAATCAGGTACCAGACCAGCAGTTCCAGCAACCGCACCGCCAGATTTTTGGTGGTCTTGAGTGCCAGCACCCCGAAAAGGCGGTTGCTGATGAAGGGCAGATTGGCCAGCAGCAAAGCCAGCAACACAACCACCCAGACTGAAGCAGTCTGACTCATGGGGGAAGGTCTAGCTTCCCAGCGACTTGACGATGCTGTTGATGGACTGGGCGCACAGGGTCATCAGGCCACCCGGGAGCATGCCCAGGATCAGAATCAGCGCGCCGTTGATGGCCAGCACAGCCTTGACATCTGCCGGGGCCGAGATCGGCTGCGCATTGTGGCTTTCCGGCGCATCAAAGTACATCACCTTGACCACGCGCAGGTAATAGAACGCGCCAATCAGCGACATCATCACCGCAAAAATGGCCAACAAGAGATAGCTGGTCTGCTGCGATGAAATCAGCGCCTGCAGCACCGCCAGCTTGGCATAAAAACCGACCAGCGGCGGCAGGCCGGCGAGCGAGAACATGGCCATTGCCATGACCCCGGCATACAGCGGGCTGCGCTGGTTGAGGCCGGCGAGGTCGGTGATTTCTTCAGACTCATGCCCGGTACGGGCCAGCAGCAGGATGATGCCGAAAGCGCCCAGCGTGGTGAGCACATAGGTCACGGCATAGAACATCGCCGCACTGTAGGCCGACTCGGTATTCATCTGGTTGCCGTTGACCACGCCGGCCAGCAGGCCGAGCAGCAGGAAACCCATTTGCGAAATCGTTGAGAACGCCAGCATGCGCTTGAGGTTGGATTGCGCCACGGCAGCCAGGTTGCCGATGAGCAGCGAACCGATTGCCAGCAAGGCCAACATCTGCTGCCAGTCGATCGCCAGAGGCAACAGTCCTTCCACCAGCAAACGGATGCATATCGCAAAAGCCGCCAGCTGCGGCGCACCGCCAATCAACAGGGTGATGGCAGTCGGCGCGCCGTGGTAGACGTCAGGCAACCACATATGGAAAGGCACGGCACCGAGTTTGAACGCCAGGCCGGCCACGATGAAGACCAGGCCAAACACCAGCACCTGGTGCTTCACCTGCCGGCTGGCGATGGCGTTGAAGACCTCATTGAGGTCCAGCGAACCGGTCGCGCCATACAGCATCGACAGGCCATACAGCAGAAAGCCGGAAGCCAGCGCACCCAGCACAAAATACTTCATGGCGGCTTCCGTGGCGGTGGCATTGTCACGGCGCAAGGCCACCAGCGCATAACTGGACAGCGTCATCAGCTCCAGGCCCATGTAGATCACGAGGAAGTTGTGGCCCGAGATCATCACGAACATGCCCAGCAAGGCAAACAGGCTCAGCGTGAACAGCTCGCCACCGCGCAACATGTCGCGATCGGCAGCATAAGGCCGGCCATAGACCAGCGTGACCATCAGGCTGATGGTGGCAAAACACTTGAGCCAGCCGCCCATCGGGTCGCTGACCACCATGTTGCCAAAGCCATAAAAAGTCTGGCCACCCAGCGCATAGAAAGCTTCCATGGCAGCAACCACGGCCAGGGTCAGCAAGGTCAGCACATAGGTGGCGGTGCGACGCGGGGTTTTCACCCCGAGATCCAGCAGCGCAATCACGCAGGCCATGATCACGAGGACGATTTCCGGATAAACCGTGATCCAGGAGAGTTTGTCAATCATCTGAATTCTTTGCCTAGTTCAGTTTCGATACGGCCACATGCTTGAGCAGGTCCGCCACCGACGGGTTCATCACATCGGTAAACGGCTTGGGATAAATGCCCATGTACAGCACGGCGATGGCGAGCATGGCGAGCATCAGGAATTCACGGCTGTTGATATCCGTCAGGGCCTTGACGTCATCGTTGGCGACCGGTCCGAGGTAAACGCGCTTGAACATCCACAGCGTGTAGGCGGCACCAAAAATCAGTGCCGTCGCAGCGGCAGCACCCAGCCAGAAGTTGGACTTGACCGCACCCAGAATGACCATCCATTCACCGACAAAACCTGCGGTGCCTGGCAAGCCGCAGTTGGCCATGGCAAACAGCAGGGCAAACGCCGCAAACTTCGGCATGGTGTTGACCACACCGCCGTAGCTGGCGATCTCACGCGAGTGAACCCGGTCGTACAGCACACCAATGCACAGGAACATGGCGCCCGAGACAAAGCCGTGGGCAATCATCTGCACAATGCCGCCCGACACGCCGATATCATTAAAGATAAAGAAGCCCAGCGTCACAAACCCCATGTGCGCGACTGACGAATACGCCACCAGCTTTTTCATGTCCTGCTGCACCAGGGCGACCAATCCGACATAAATAACGGCGATCACCGACAGCGCGATCATCACCCAGGCCCATTCCCGCGAAGCATCCGGTGCAATCGGCATCGAGAAACGGAGAAAACCGTAGGCGCCGAGCTTGAGCATGATGGCCGCCAGCACGGCAGAGCCGCCGGTGGGCGCCTCGACGTGCACGTCCGGTAGCCAGGTGTGCACCGGCCACATCGGCACCTTCACGGCGAACGCGGCAAAGAAGGCGAAGAACAGGACGGTCTGCACCGCACTTCCCAGCGGCAGCTTGTGCCACGTGAGGATGTCAAAGCTGCCACCCGACTTGTTGTACAGGTAGATCAGCGCCACCAGCAGCAGCAAAGAGCCGAGCAGCGTGTACAGAAAGAACTTGAATGCCGCATAGATCTTGTTCGGCCCGCCCCAGATACCGATGATCAGGTACATCGGAATAAGGGTTGCCTCGAAGAAGACGTAAAACAAAATCCCGTCCAGTGCGGAAAACACCCCGATCATCAGCCCGCTGAGAATCATGAAGGAGGCCATGTACTGGCTGACGCGTGTCGTGATCGCTTCCCAGCTGGCGATGATGACGACGACGTTGATGAACGCGGTCAGCAACACGAACCAGAGCGAAATACCGTCCACGCCCACGTGGTAATTGACGTTGAAGCGCTGGATCCAGCTGCCCTTCTCGACAAACTGCATGGCCGATGTACCCAGCTGAAAGCCGTCATACAGCGGCAGGGTCACCAGAAAGCTGACGACAGCGCCTATCAGTGCGATCCAGCGCACGCTGCGTGCCTGCTCGTCACGACCCAGCGCCAACAACACGACGCCGAAAACAATCGGCATCCAGATGGCAAGGCTCAACAAACCCATTCTTGTTCTTCCTTGTTGTTTTATTTATTGAGCCAGACGAAATACGTCATCAACACAAAGACGCCGACGATCATGCCGAAGGCGTAGTGGTAGATATAGCCCGATTGCAAACGGCGCACAACACCCGATACCCAACTCACCAGCTTCCATGAGCCGTTGACCAGCGCACCGTCGATCAGCGCCTGGTCGCCGCCCTTCCACAGACCCGTACCGAGCGCACGCGTTGCGCGGGCCAGCACGTTCTCGTTAAACCAGTCAAAGTAGTACTTGTTCTCAAGCAGTGTGTAGACGGGTTGCACCGCGCGCTTGATGCGCGCAGGCAGCGCCGGGTTGACCAGGTACATGTAATACGCCAGTACCACGCCCGACAGTGCCAGCCAGAATGGCGCCGTCATCAGACCGTGCAATGCCATTTGCGCCGGACCGTGGAAGGCTTTGGCCAACTCTTCCATGGCAGGATGCTTCTCGGCATTGAAGAAAATCGCATCCTTGAAGAACTCGCCAAAGAGCATGGGTTGAATCGTCATGAACCCGATAACCACCGACGGAATGGCCAGCAGAATCAGTGGCACCGTGACCACCCACGGCGACTCGTGCGGCGGCTGATGCTCTTCGCGATGGTGGTGCGGATCCGGCTCCTCGCTGGCGTCATGGTGGTGCCCATCGGGATTCTGGTCAAACCGCTCCTTGCCGTGGAACACCAGGAAGTACATGCGGAAGGAATAGAACGCCGTCACGAACACACCGGCCAGCACCGCGAAATGTGCAAAACCGGCACCGGCCAGGTGGCTTTCATGCACGGCTTCAATGATGCTGTCCTTGGAATAAAAACCCGCGAACAGGGGCGTGCCGATCAGCGCAAGCGACCCCAGCAGCGAGGTGATCCAGGTGATGGGCATGTACTTGCGCACGCCGCCCATCCAGCGGATATCCTGGTTGTGATGCATGCCGATGATCACCGAGCCGGCGGCCAGGAACAGCAGGGCCTTGAAGAACGCGTGCGTCATCAGGTGGAACACGGCCACGGAATAGGCAGAAGCACCCAGGGCCACCGTCATGTAGCCCAGCTGCGACAAGGTGGAATAAGCCACCACGCGCTTGATGTCGTTCTGGATGATGCCGAGAAACCCCATGAACAGGGCCGTGATCGCGCCGATCACCATGATGAAGCTGAGTGCGGTGTCACTGAGCTCGAACAGCGGTGACATGCGCGCCACCATGAAGATGCCCGCCGTGACCATGGTCGCGGCGTGAATCAGCGCGGAAATCGGGGTGGGGCCCTCCATCGAGTCGGGCAGCCACACATGCAGCGGGAACTGGGCCGACTTGCCCATGGCGCCAATAAAAAGGCAGATGCAGATCACGGTAATCAGCATCCAGCCGGTTCCCGGAAATGCCAGTTTGGACAGCTCGTCGGCCTTGGCAAAGGCTTCGCCGTAGTTGAGGGTGCCGGCGTAGGCTGCGATGAGGCCAATACCCAGGATGAAGCCGAAATCCCCCACTCGGTTGACGAGGAAGGCCTTCATATTTGCAAATATGGCGCTCGGCTTGTTGAACCAGAAACCGATCAGCAGGTAGGACACCAGACCCACCGCCTCCCAGCCGAAGAACAGCTGCAGCATGTTGTTGCTCATCACCAGCATCAGCATGGAGAAAGTGAAAAGCGAAATGTAGGCAAAGAAGCGGTTGTAGCCGTCGTCCTCTTCCATGTAGCCAATCGTGTAGATGTGCACCATGAGTGAGACAAAAGTCACCACGCACATCATCATGGCCGTCAGGCCATCGACCAGGAAGCCTATCTCCATCTTCAGGCCACCCACCACCATCCAGGTATAGAGCGTTTCATTGAAGCGCGCTCCCTCAAGCGCCACGCTTTTGAGCGTCATGGCCGAGATGACGAAAGCCGCCAGCACACCCAGGATGGTGAGGGTGTGGGACATGCGGCGGCCTATCCAGTTGCCGCCAAAGGAGGTGCCCAGAATACCGGCCAGCAAGGCGCCGGCCAGCGGTGCCAGCGGAACGGCCAGCAAGGTTGATGCGGAAAGGGTTTGACTCATTTTTTAACCGCCCTTAGGGCCGCCCTCATTAAAAGTTCGCCCCAAATGTCGGTCAGAGGGCAGCGCGCCGAAGGCTCGAAGTGAAAAGCGTGGGGGCTCATGTTCATCCCTGCAGCGTGTTGAGTTCGTCGACATTGATACTGGATTTGTTGCGGAACAGCAGCACCAGGATGGCCAGGCCGATGGCGGATTCGGCGGCGGCGACAGTCAGGATGAAAAACACAAACACCTGCCCGGCCATATCGTTCAGGAAGTAGGAAAACGCCACAAAATTCATGTTCACAGCCAGCAGCATGAGTTCGATTGCCATGAGCAACACGATCAGGTTCTTGCGGTTCAGGAAGATGCCGATGACCGACAGCGCAAACAGCATGGCGCCCAGCGAAAGAAAATGTCCGAGCGTCAGCATCATGATTGTTTTTCCTCGATGGAAGCTGCCGTACCCAGGGTAGCGGGTGCTGCGACCACGGACTTCATCTTGACCAGGCTGACCCGGTCTCCCCGCTTGACCCGGATCTGGTCGGAGGGATTGATGTATTTGGAGTCCTTACGTTCACGCAAGGTCAGTGCAATGGCGGCGATCATGGCCACCAGCAGGATCACCGCGGCAACTTCCAGCGGGTAGAGGTATTCCGAATACAGGAGTTTTCCCAATTCCTTGGTGTTGGAGACCTGGGCGCCGATCTGGCCTGGTGCGGAAGCCGTCTGTGGTGGTTCGCGAAATCCGCCCATCAGCACATAAGACATTTCCAGCGCGATGATGGCACCTACCGTGCCGGCCAGCGGGAAATGCTTCCAGAAGCCCTTGCGCACGCTGTCAAGGTTGATGTCCAGCATCATGACCACGAACAGGAAGAGCACCATCACGGCGCCCACATAGACGAGCACCAGCGTGATCGCCAGAAACTCGGCCTTGAGCAAAATCCAGACGGCGGCCGCCTGGAAAAAAGCCAGCACCAGGTACAGCGCCGCATGCACCGGATTGCGCGCGGTAATCACCCGGAATGCCGCAAACAGCAGCACCGCGGCAAAGACATAAAAGAGACCTGTTTTAGCGTCCATGTTGTTGTGGATTCTTTCTTGAGCCGGCTTGCGTGGCGAGGTGGTTCAACGGTATTTGGCGTCAGCCGCCTTGTTGGCGGCAATTTCGGCCTCATAGCGGTCGCCCACCGCCAGCAGCATCTCTTTGGTGAAATACAGGTCACCACGTTTTTCACCGTGGTATTCAAAAATGTGGGTTTCAACAATCGAGTCCACCGGGCAGCTTTCTTCGCAGAAACCGCAAAAAATGCATTTGGTCAGATCAATGTCATAACGGGAAGTGCGGCGGCTGCCATCGTCACGCACCTCCGACTCAATCGTGATGGCCAGCGCCGGGCACACGGCCTCGCAGAGCTTGCAGGCAATGCAGCGCTCTTCACCGTTGTCATAACGGCGCAACGCGTGAAGTCCCCGAAAACGCGGGCTCAGCGGCGTTTTCTCTTCGGGAAACTGAACCGTGATCTTGCGGCTGAACATGTACTTGCCGGTCAGGGCCATGCCCTTGAACAGTTCGGTGAGCATGAAGCTCGATACAAAATCCTTGACGGAGGCTACGGCGCTCATGATGATTTCCTGCGCAACTGAGTCATAGAAGGGCTGCTGTTCAAGCAGGGGCCGCGGAACCGGCTTGGCCGGGCCGCAGGCGCAGCGGCCCCCTCGAGGGGCAGCGCATTACACGAAGTGAAAAGCGTGGGGGCCATCGTCATTTCCAGATGTTGTAGGGGGTCTGCATCCAGGCCCCGACGACGACCAGCCAGACCAGGGTCACAGGTATGAAGATCTTCCAGCCCAGACGCATGATCTGGTCGTAACGAAATCGTGGGAAGGTGGCCCGTACCCACAGGAACATCGTGACCACCACAAATGATTTGATGCCCAGCCAGATCCAGCCGGGAATCCAGTTGAAGAGCGCGCTGTCGATCGGCGCCAACCACCCTCCCAGGAACAGGATGACGCACAGCACCGACACCAGAATCATGTTGGCGTACTCCGCCAGGAAGAACATGGCGAACGCCATGCCGGAGTACTCCACCATATGACCCGCCACGATTTCCGACTCGCCCTCGACCACGTCGAACGGATGGCGGTTGGTTTCGGCCAGGCCGGAGATGAAATACACCACGAAAATCGGCAACAGCGGCAGCCAGTTCCATGACAGGAAATTCAGGCCACGGCTGGCAGCCATGCCTTTGGCCTGGCTCATCACGATGTCGGTCATGTTCAGGCTGGCCGACACCATGAGCACGACCACCAGGCAAAAGCCCATGGCGATTTCATAGCTCACCATTTGGGCCGACGCGCGCATCGCCCCGAGAAAGGCGTACTTGGAGTTCGAGGCCCAACCCGCGATGATCACGCCGTAGACTTCCATCGAGGTGATGGCCATCAGGAACAGCAGTCCGGCGTTGATATTGGCCAGCGCAATGTCGGGCCCAAAAGGCACGACCGCCCAGGCGGCCAGCGCCGGCATGATGGTCATGATCGGCCCCAGCACGAACAAGCCCTTGCTCGCGGCCGTCGGGATGATGATCTCCTTGGTCAGCAGCTTGAGCGCATCCGCAATCGGCTGCAACAGACCAAAGGGACCCACGCGGTTGGGGCCCAAGCGAATCTGGGTAAAGCCGATGGCCTTGCGCTCCCACAGAGTGAGATAGGCGACGCAGCCCATCAGGGGCAGCAGAACACAGACGATCTTGATGAGCGCCCACAACACGGGCCAGACCGTGGCCGGCCAGATGCCACCCATCAAGCCCTGGCCGAATCCATACACGGTGTCAATCATGCGCCGGCTCCTTCCAGCCTGGGTTCAAACCGGGCGCCCTGGCGCGCATCGGCGGTCAGCTGCAGCGAGGTGGCGCGCCTGACCAGCCCGTCAAGCTGGTAAATTCTGGCCACGGCGGGCACGGGGCCTGCTGCGGACAAGGTGATGCCGGCTTCGCTGGCGTTGCCCAGCCTGTCGGCGGGAACCAGCGCAGCGTCCACGCCGGCAATCTGCCTGAGCACGTCCTGCGAGGACTCAAAATCAAAACCGGGCAAATCGAGCAGGTTGGCCAGCACGCGCAAGACTTTCCAGGCCGGACGTGTCTCGCCCAGGGGCTTGACGACTGCATGAAAGCCCTGCACGCGCCCCTCGGCGTTGACAAACGTACCGGGTGTTTCCGTGAAGGGAGCGATCGGCAATAGCACGTCGCTGAAGTCCATATTGGCCTTGAACGGGCTCAGCGTGACAATCATCTGGGCGGCATTCAGCGAGGTTTTCGCCCGGGCGCCTGCAGCCGAGTCAAATTCGGGTTCGTTGTTCAGCAGGATGACCGCTTTCAGCTTGCCATCCAGCATCTGCGCGGCGTTAAGGCCATTGAGGCCCGGGACAGCACCGGCCAGCTGGGCACCCACGGTGTTGGCCGCTTCGGTCAGGTAGCCGACGGTCGCGCCGGTCTGTTGGGCAATCCATCCAGCCAGAGCCAGCAGGCTGGATGCGCTGGCATGGTGGGCGGCGGCATTGCCCAGCAGGATGGCTTTGCGCTCACCACCCAGCAATGACGTGGCAATCGCCCTGGCAGCATCGGTGGCCTGCCCGGCTGCGGGGGCGGTCACACCTTTTTCGGCGGCAATCGCCGCGGCCACATCGGCGAGGGCCTGGGCCCAGGCGTCCGGTCCAGCCATCATCGCGTGGGTCACCGGCATGGCCCAGGCATCTGCCGAGGCCAGCTCGGCTACCGAATTGATGGTGCTCAGCGTACATCCCTTGCGAACCGACTGGCGAATGCGTTGCGCAAACAGGGGGTGGTCCTTGCGCAGGTTGGACCCAATCACCAACGCGCGCTGCAGTTGCGACAGCGAGGCAATGGAGGTACCCAGCCAGCGGATGGACGGGGACGCCGAAAATTCCGCATGGCGCAAACGGTAGTCGATGTTCTCGCTGCCCAGGCCGCGCATGAGCGAAGCGGCCAGGTACAGCTCTTCCAGCGTGCTGTGGGGGCTGGCCAGCGTACCGACGCTGCCGGCGCCGTGGTCGGCCTTGATCTGCTTCAGGCCGTTAGCCACGTATTCAAGGGCGGTCTGCCAGTCGACAGTCTTCCATACCCCGCCCTGCTTGAGCATGGGGGTGGTCAATCGCTCGTCGCTGTTCAGGGCTTCATAGGAGAACCGGTCGCGGTCCGCGATCCAGCATTCGTTGATGTCTTCGTTCTCCAGCGGCACCACGCGCATGACCTTGTTGCTCTTGACCTGGACAATCAGGTTGGCACCGGTGGAGTCGTGCGGGCTGATTGATTTGCGGCGCGACAGCTCCCAAGTACGGGCGCTGTAACGGAAGGGCTTGCTCGTGAGCGCACCGACCGGGCAGAGATCGATCATGTTGCCCGACAGTTCGGAGTCCACCGACATGCCAACGAAGGTTTCAATTTCAGCATGCTCGCCGCGGTGCGACATGCCCAGTTCCATCACGCCGGCCATTTCCTGGCCGAAACGCACGCAGCGGGTGCAGTGAATGCAGCGGCTCATTTCCTGCATGGAAATCAGCGGGCCCACGTCCTTGTGGAACACGACGCGTTTTTCTTCTTCATAGCGCGACTCGCCACCACCGTAACCCACGGCCAGATCCTGCAGCTGGCACTCGCCGCCCTGGTCGCAAATGGGGCAATCGAGCGGGTGGTTGATCAGCAGGAACTCCATCACGCCCTTCTGGGCCTTGATGGCTTTTTCATTCTTGGTGTGCACAATCATGCCCTGCGTCACCGGCGTGGCGCAGGCCGGCATAGGCTTGGGCGCCTTTTCGATGTCCACCAGGCACATGCGGCAGTTCGCCGCAATGGAGAGCTTCTTGTGGTAACAAAAATGCGGAATGTAAGTGCCGGCTTTTTCAGCAGCATGCATGACCGTGCTGCCTTCGAGCACTTCCACCTTCTGGCCGTCGAGTTCTATTTCAACCATATTTTTTCTTTCAGCGATCAGGCCTGAGCAGCCTGAGCTGGTACGTGGGATGCAGCAAGAGGCGTCTTTTGCGGAATCATGGCCTCGAACTCATGGCGAAAATGCTTGATCATGGCGCGGACCGGCATCGCGGCGGCATCACCCAGCGCACAGATGGTACGGCCCTGAATGTTGTCGGCCACCGAGTTGAGCAGGTCCAGGTCGCTCTGGCGGCCCTTCCCGCTGTGGATGCGATCGACCACACGCCACAACCAGCCCGTGCCTTCACGGCAGGGCGTGCACTGTCCGCAGGACTCATGCATGTAAAAGTAGGAGAGGCGCTTGAGGGACTCCACCATGCAGCGGCTGTCGTCCATCACGATCACGGCGCCCGAGCCCAGCATGGAGCCAGCCTTGGCAATGGAGTCGTAGTCCATCGTGCAACCCATCATGATGGAAGCCGGCAGCACCGGGGCGGATGAACCACCGGGAATCACTGCCTTGAGCGTGCGGCCCTTGCGCACGCCACCCGCCAGTTCCAGCAGTTTGGCAAAGGGCGTTCCCATGGGCACCTCGTAGTTGCCGGGCAACTCGACGTCACCGGAAACCGAGTAAATCTTGGTACCGCCGTTGTTGGGCTTGCCGCACTCCAGATAAGCCTGGCCGCCATTGCGGATGATCCACGGCACTGCCGCGAACGTTTCGGTGTTGTTGATCGTGGTGGGCTTGCCGTAGAGGCCGAAGCTGGCCGGGAACGGCGGCTTGAAGCGGGGTTGGCCTTTCTTGCCTTCCAGCGATTCCAGCAAGGCGGTTTCTTCGCCGCAGATGTAGGCGCCAAAGCCGTGCGATGCATGGAGTTGGAAAGTGAAGTTGCTGCCGAGAATCTTGTCGCCGAGCAGGCCGGCGGCGCGGGCCTCTTCCAGAGCCTCTTCAAAGCGCTGGTAGGTCGCGAAGATTTCGCCATGGATGTAGTTGTAGCCGACGCTGATACCCATCGCATAAGCCGCAATCGCCATGCCCTCGATCACGCTATGTGGGTTGTACTGCATGATGTCGCGGTCTTTGCAGGTGCCCGGCTCGCCCTCGTCCGAATTGCAGACCAGGTATTTCTGCCCGGGGAACTGGCGCGGCATGAAGCTCCACTTCAACCCCGTCGGGAAACCCGCACCGCCGCGGCCGCGCAGGCTGCTGGCCTTGACCTCGGCAATCACCTGGTCCGGCGTCAGTCCTTCGCCACCATCCTTGCCGAGGATCTTGCGCAGGGCCTGGTAGCCACCGCGCGCCTGGTAGTCCTTCAGGCGCCAGTTGCTGCCGTCAAGGTCTGCAAGAATTTGCGGCTCGATATGCCGGCCATGAAAACAGGTTTGCACGCCCGTAGCCGAAAACTGCGCCAGCACGTTTTGCGCCGCAGTGTCAGGGATGTTGCTTGAGAGCGTCATGCTTATTTCGCCTCGGCGGATTTGAGACCATCGATGAGCTGGTCCAGTTTCTCATCGCTCATGAAGCTGCACATCGTGAGATCGTTGACCAGCATCACCGGGGAATCCGCGCAGGCCCCCAGGCATTCGGACTGCTGCAGCGTGAACAGGCCGTCGGCCGTTGTCTGGCCCATGGAAATGCCCAGCCTGTGCTCCAGGTGCTTGAGCGCTTTGGCGCCATCGCGCAACTGGCACGGCAGGTTGGTGCAGACGTTGAGCTTGTACTTGCCCACCGGCTGCTGGTTGTACATGTTGTAGAAGGTGGTGACCTCGTGCACGGCAATGGGCGCCATGCCCAGATAGTCGGCCACCAGCCTCTCGCTCTCGGCGCTGACAAAGCCCTGCTCTTCCTGCACGATGGTGAGGCAGGCCATCACGGCCGACTGCTTCTGGTCTGCGGGGTACTTGGCAACCTCGCGGTCAAAACGGGCTTTGGTTTGTTCAGAAATCATGGTTGAAATCATCAGGTTTAGCGATCAATTTCACCGAACACAATGTCCATGGTGCCGATCACGGCAACAGCGTCGGCGATCATGTGGCCGCGCGACATTTCGTCCATGGCCGCCAGGTGCGGGAAGCCGGGCGGGCGGATTTTCAGGCGGTAGGGCTTGTTGGCACCGTCGCTGACGATGTAGATGCCAAACTCACCCTTGGGATGCTCGACCGCCGCATAGGCCTCGCCCTCGGGCACGTGAAAACCCTCGGTGAAGAGCTTGAAGTGGTGAATCAACTCTTCCATGTTGGTCTTCATGGATTCGCGATCGGGGGCGGCCACCTTGTGATTGCTGGTGATCACCGGGCCGGGGTTGACGCGCAGCCAGTCGACACACTGCTTGATGATGCGATTGGACTGGCGCATCTCTTCGATGCGAACCAGGTAGCGGTCGTAGCAATCGCCGGTTTTCCCGACGGGAATGTCGAAATCCATGCGGTCGTAGACGTCATAGGGCTGCTGCTTGCGCAGATCCCAGGCGAAGCCCGATCCCCGGAGCATGGGACCGGTGAAGCCGAGGTTGAGCGCGCGCTCGGGCGACACGACCCCGACGCCCACCGTGCGCTGTTTCCAGATGCGGTTGTCGGTCAGCAGCGTTTCGTACTCATCGACCAGCCGCGGGAACTTGGCCACGAAGTCGTCGATGAAGTCGAGCAGGGAACCCTGGCGGTTTTCGTTCAGCGCGGCAATGGCCTTGGCATTCTTGATCTTGCTGACGCGGTACTGCGGCATGGTATCGGGCAGATCACGGTAAACGCCCCCCGGCCGGAAGTAGGCCGCATGCATGCGCGCACCCGAGACGGCCTCGTACATGTCAAACAGCGCCTCGCGTTCGCGAAAGCAGTAAATCAGGATGTTCATCGCACCGCAGTCGAAACCGTGCGCGCCCAGCCACAGCAGGTGGTTGAGCAGGCGCGTGATTTCCGCGTACATCACCCGGATGTATTGCGCACGTATGGGCACGTCCACGCCCAGCAACTTCTCGATGGCCAGGCAATAGGCCTGCTCGTTGGACATCATCGACACATAGTCGAGCCTGTCCATGTAGGGCAATGACTGGATGTAGGTTTTGCTTTCGGCCAGTTTTTCAGTCGCGCGATGCAGCAGACCGATGTGCGGGTCTGCGCGCTGGATCACCTCGCCATCAAGCTCCAGCACCAGGCGCAAAACGCCATGTGCCGCCGGATGCTGCGGTCCAAAATTGAGCGTGTAGTTTTTGATTTCAGCCATGTCGTATTTCTTGCCGGGTGTTCTTGTCGGTACGGCTTATTGAAGGCCACCGTAGTTGTCCTCACGAATCACGCGCGGCGTGATCTCGCGGGGCTCGATGGTGACCGGCTGGTAAATCACGCGCTTTTGCTCGGCGTCATAGCGCATTTCCACGTGGCCCGTGGTCGGAAAATCCTTGCGGAAAGGATGGCCGATGAAACCGTAATCGGTCAGGATGCGGCGCAGGTCGTTGTGGCCCTCAAAGATGATGCCGTACAGGTCAAACGCTTCGCGCTCGAACCAGTTCGCCGAGTTCCACACGCCATTCACCGAGTCAACGACCGGAAAATCGTCGTCAGGGCAAAACACCTTGAGCCGTACACGCTGGTTCAGGCTGACCGACAGCAAATGCGAGGCAACGCAGTAGCGCAGGCCATCGTACTGGCCATCCTTGTATTCGGAGTAGTCCAGGCCGCACAGGTCGATCAGCTGCTCGAAGCGGCAGCCTGCCGCATCGCGCAACAGGATGGCCGAGGCGAGGTAATCGGCGGCGCCGACTGTCACGGTCACTTCACCCAGCGCGATCTTCAGGCTCTTGACCTTGTCGCCGAGCACCGCTGCGATGGTGTCGCCAAGCTGCGTGGCGGAAACGGGAGACGAGGACAGCATCAGGCCCTCGCGATCGTGTTGGTGCGGCGAATTTTCTGCTGCAACTGGATGATGCCGTACATCAGCGCTTCGGCAGTGGGCGGGCAGCCCGGCACATAGACATCCACCGGAACGATGCGGTCGCAACCGCGAACCACGGAATAACTGTAGTGGTAGTAACCGCCGCCGTTGGCACAGGAGCCCATGGAAAGCACCCAGCGCGGCTCGGACATCTGGTCGTACACCTTGCGCAGGGCGGGACCCATCTTGTTGCACAGCGTGCCGGCAACAATCATCAGGTCCGACTGGCGCGGGCTGGGGCGAAACAGCATGCCGAAACGGTCCAGGTCATAACGGGCCGCACCCGCATGCATCATTTCCACGGCACAACAGGCCAGGCCAAAGGTCATGGGCCACAGCGACCCGGTCTTGGCCCAGTTGACCACCGAGTCGTAACTCGTGGTCATGAAGCCTTCGTTGAAAACACCTTCAAGTGACATACCCGTACCTTTTTTGGTCAACTTTTTGGCGGAACATGCCGCAAAAAACCCTCGGGGTCTTTGTATTATTCCCAGTCTAGGGCGCCTTTTTTCCACTCGTAGACAAAGCCCACGACCAGAATGCCCAGGAAAATCATGACCGACCAGAAACCCACCGGACCGACTTCCTTGAGCGCAACCGCCCAGGGAAAGAGGAACGCGATTTCGAGGTCAAAAAGAATGAAGAGGATGGCGACGAGGTAGTAGCGCACATCGAATTTCATGCGAGCATCCTCGAAAGCTTCGAAGCCGCATTCGTAGGGGGAATTTTTTTCGCTGTCGGGACGCACCGGCCCCAGCAAACGGCCCAGCACCTGGGGCACCACACCGACACCCACACCGACCAGAATAAACAGGAGAACAGGAAGGTATTGATCGAGGTTCATCGTGGATTCAACTTCTGAAAAGCCACCTGCGCGGTTTATTTCAGCCTGCCGTTTGCCCCGACAGCTTCGCCCAAAGCGCCGCTGCCGATGCTTGTCAATCTGGTGCGGACGGCGAGACTCGAACTCGCACACCTTTCGGCACTACCCCCTCAAGATAGCGTGTCTACCAATTTCACCACGTCCGCGGTATTCAGCTGTCCGGATGGCATGAGGAAACCTTGCGGTTTTGAGCTTTCCAGACAGCTTTAGAGTTTAACCTGAAATCGCGTCACTCCCAGCTGGGCGCGACACCTTTAATCACGTTATTTCGTCGGGATTTGCGCAGCACCCGATGCGGCGGGCGCAGGCGGCGCAGGAACCGCTGGCTTGGCGCCTGCAGGTACCGTGGTGCCAGGAATTTGTGCGGCAGCCCCCGACGCGGCAGGCGCGGGCGCCGAAGCAGCGCCCGAAACAGCGGCCCCTTCCAGCACGCTGGAACTGGTGCGCGGCTGCGCGTTGCCAAAGTACGCCAGCAGCAGGGTGCAGGCAAAAAACACCGCGGCCAGCACGCCGGTGGTGCGGGACAGAAAGTTGGCGCTGCCACTGGCGCCAAACAGGCTGCCCGAGCCGCCGCTGCCAAACGCTGCACCCATGTCGGCGCCTTTGCCGTGCTGCACCAGAATCAGGCCAATCATGCCTAAGGCCGCGAGCATTTGCAGGGCCAGGACAATGGTCAATACAACATTCATATCTACTCCTAAATTAATAGCGTTCTGCAGCCGTCAAACCTGGGCTGCAGCAATAATCTTTAAAAAATCCGGGGCTTTGAGCGAGGCACCGCCTATCAGGCCGCCATCGATGTCGGGCTGGCCCAGCAGCGCTGCCGCATTGGCCGCATTCATGCTGCCGCCATACAGGATTTTCACCCGCATCGGATGGTCGGTCGCCGCCTTGAGCTGGGCCCGCAGCACCGTATGAACCGCCTGCGCCTCTTCGGGCGAAGCCGTTTTTCCGGTGCCTATGGCCCACACCGGTTCGTAGGCCACCACGATCTCGCTGATGCAGTGCCCGTTGACATGAATCACCGCCGCGAGCTGGCGCTTGACCACCTCTTCGGTATGACCGCCTTCGCGCTCGGCCAGCGTTTCACCAATGCAGACGATAGGCGTGATCCCCGCCGCCAATGCAGCCTTGGTCTTGTCGGCCACCAGCGCATCTGTTTCGCCGTGGTACTGGCGACGCTCGGAATGGCCCACGATCACATAGCGGCAGCCGAAATCCTTGAGCATGGCCGCACTGACCTCACCGGTATAGGCACCGGAGGCTTGCGCGGAGACATCCTGCGCCCCCACCGCCACGGTGGTCGACAGGCTGGAATGGCCCGACGTCAGGCCCTGAACCTGCGCCAGGTAAGGCGCGGGTACGCACACGGCCACCTCACAGGTGAGCGGGAGGGTCAGGTCTTTCAGCCCTTCCCCCAGCGCCTCCAGCAAGGCGGCATTGGCAGCCAGGCTGCCGTTCATCTTCCAGTTTCCCGCAATCAGCTTTTTCATCCTGCTTGGCCTTGATTACCAGGTTAAAACGATTTTTCCGACATGCTGATTGGACTCCATCAGCGCGTGGGCCCGGGCTGCGCCGCTGCCCGTATCGCTGCCGGCATCCACAGCCGCAAAGGTGCTGTGAATCACAGGCTTGATCGCGCCACTGGCAATCAAGGGCCAGACTTTTTCCTTGAGCGCATTGGCAATGGCTGCCTTGAACGCCAGCGGGCGGGGCCGCAGCGTCGAACCGGTGATAGTGAGCCGCCGGCGCAATACCAGGCCGGCATTGACTTCCGCCCGGGCGCCGCCCTGCACCGCAATGATGACGAGGCGGCCATCTTCGGCCAAGCTTTCGACTTCACGCGAGACGTAACTGCCGGCCACCATGTCAAGAATGACATTGACGCCATGACCGTTCGTCAGTTTCTTCACCTCGTCGACAAAGTCGGCGGTCTTGTAATTGATCGCATGGTCGGCACCCAGTGCAAGGCAGGCGGCGCATTTTTCATCGCTGCCCGCTGTCACCAGGACCGTGGCGCCGAGCGCCTTGGCCATCTGGATGGCCGTGACGCCAATGCCGCTGGAGCCGCCCTGAATCAGGATCGTCTCGCCAGCCTGCAGTCGCGCGCGGTCGAAGACATTGCTCCAGACGGTGAAGAAAGTCTCGGGCAGCGCAGCCGCCTCCACATCGCTCAGCGCCACGCCGTTGCAAGTGGGCACGGGCAGGCATTGGCCCACGGGCGCCACACAGAGCTCCGCATAGCCGCCACCAGCGACCAGTGCGCAAACGCGGTCACCGATCCTGAAACCGGCCGCCGTCATCGCCGCTGCATCGCCCGCCACAATCTCACCCGCCACTTCCAGGCCGGGAATGTCGGAAGCACCAGGCGGGACCGGGTAATTGCCCGTCCGCTGGAACACATCCGGGCGGTTTACGCCACTGGCCTTGACGCGAATCAACACTTCACCGGCGCCGGCTTGCGCGTCAGGACGTTCGCCCAGACGCAGCACCTCAGGCGCACCATAAGAGGTGATTTCAATGGCTTTCATAAGGATTCCAGATCATTTGCGCCGCCAGGCCGCAATATTCAGGGCCTGACAGCTGCAAAATCAATAGCAGTTAAAGATCAACCCCGGTCCTGATCCTGATTTTGGGCAGGACGGTCCAGCAAGGCCTTCATCGACAACTTGACGCGACCTTTTTCGTCGGTCTCCAGAACCTTGACCTTGACGATCTGGCCTTCGCTCAGGTAATCGGTGACCTTCTCAACGCGCTCGTGGGCGATCTGGCTGATGTGCAGCAAGCCGTCCTTGCCGGGCAGCAGGTTGACCAGCGCACCGAAGTCCAGGATCTTGGTGACGGCGCCTTCGTAGACCTTGCCGATTTCGACTTCCGCGGTGATCTCGGCGATGCGGCGCTTGGCTTCGTCGGCCTTGGCGCTGTCGTTGGAGGCGATGGTGATGGTGCCGTCTTCCTCGATGTTGATCTGGGTGCCGGTTTCTTCGGTCAGCGCGCGGATCACGGCGCCGCCCTTGCCGATCACGTCACGGATCTTCTCGGGGTTGATCTTCATCACGTAGAGGCGCGGCGCGAAATCGGACACCTCGGCCTTGGCTTCACCCATGGCTTCCTGCATCTTGCCCAGGATGTGCATGCGGGCTTCCTTGGCCTGGGCCAGTGCAACCTGCATGATCTCTTTCGTGATGCCCTGGATCTTGATGTCCATCTGCAGCGCGGTGATACCGAAGGTGGTACCGGCCACTTTGAAGTCCATGTCACCCAGATGATCTTCGTCACCCAGGATGTCGGTCAGCACGGCAAAGCGGTTGTCTTCCTTGATCAGGCCCATGGCGATACCGGCCACGTGCGCTTTCATTGGCACGCCTGCGTCCATCAGCGACAGGCAGCCGCCGCAGACCGAAGCCATGGACGACGAACCATTGGATTCGGTGATCTCACTGACCACGCGCATGGTGTACGGGAATTCTTCCTTGCTGGGCAGCACGGCGATCAGCGCGCGCTTGGCCAGGCGTCCGTGGCCGATCTCGCGGCGTTTCGGGCTGCCAACGCGGCCGGTTTCGCCGGTGGCGAACGGAGGCATGTTGTAGTGCAGCATGAAGCGGTCTTCGTAGTCGCCCGACAGTGCGTCGATGCGCTGCGCGTCGCGCTCGGTGCCCAGCGTGGTGATGACCAGCGCCTGGGTTTCGCCGCGCGTGAACAGGGCCGAACCGTGGGTGCGGGGCAGCACGCTGTTGCGGATTTCAATCGCGCGCACGGTGCGCGTGTCACGGCCGTCAATGCGTGGCTCGCCGGCCAGGATCTGGCTGCGGACGATTTTGGCTTCGATGTCGAACAGCATGCCTTCAACGGTCACGCCGTCAAACGCAACGCCGTCGGCCTTCAGCGCAGACATCACATCGGCGTAAGCCACACGGCAGGCTTGCGTACGCGCCTGCTTGCTGCGGATTTGGTAGGCGGCCTGCAGCTTGGCACCGGCGAGCTCGTTGACCCTGGCGATCAGCGGCTCGTCTTTCGCCGGCGCTTGCCAGTCCCAGACCGGCTTGCCGGCGTCGCGCACGAGTTCATGGATCGCGTTGATGGCGATGTTGCCCTGCTCATGGCCAAACACCACGGCGCCGAGCATGATTTCTTCAGACAGTTGCTGGGCTTCGGACTCGACCATCAGCACAGCGGCTTCGGTGCCAGCCACGACCAGATCCATCTTGGAGTCTTTCAGCTGGGTCTTGCCGGGGTTCAGCACGTACTGGCCGTCGATGTAGGCCACGCGGGCGGCGCCAATCGGGCCATTGAACGGGATGCCGGAAATCGACAGCGCAGCGCTGGAAGCGATCAGCGCGGGAATGTCGCCCTCGACTTCAGGGTTCAGCGACAGCACGTGGATCACGACCTGCACTTCATTGAAGAAGCCTTCAGGGAACAGCGGGCGGATCGGGCGATCGATCAGGCGGGACGTCAGCGTTTCAAATTCGCTGGGGCGGCCTTCGCGCTTGAAAAAGCTGCCGGGAATGCGGCCGGCCGCATAGGTTTTCTCGAGGTAATCAACGGTCAGGGGAAAGAAGTCCTGGCCGGGCTTGGCATCGGTCTTGGCAACCACGGTGGCCAGCACCACGGTGCCGTCCATGTCAACCACGACGGCACCGCTGGCCTGGCGTGCGACTTCGCCGGTTTCCATCGTGACCTTGTGCTGGCCCCACTGGAAGGATTTGGTGACTTTGTTGAAAATGCTCATGTTATTGCTCCACTAGATGCGGGTGCATGAGGCTGCACCCTGGGGCCCGGAGCGGGGCTGGCTGAACACGATGCCATTCCACAAAACGCCTGAATCACGGGGTGATGAGGACTTTTCTTGTGGAATGACACAGCGCGTGCTCGTTTTGCCTTGCTCCGAAGTAAAAAGCGCCTGAGCTAGGTGAACTAACTCAGGCGCTCTCAAATCGTTTTACCGTTTATTTACGCAGGCCAAGCTTGGCGATCAGCGCGGTGTAACGGTCGGCGTCTTTGGACTTCAGGTAGTCCAGCAGCTTGCGGCGGCGGCTCACCATGCGCAGCAGGCCGCGACGACCATGGTGGTCTTTGGCATTGGCCTTGAAATGGGGGGTCAGCTCGTTGATGCGGCCAGTCAGCAGCGCCACTTGAACTTCAGGACTGCCGGTGTCGTTGGCAGCGCGGGCGTTGGCCTTGACAATCTCGGCCTTGATTGATTTCTCGATCATGTTTTTCCTCTTGCAACTTGTGCACTTGCGAGCGAAGCAGCGTTCCCGACATGGGAGTTGACCGCCTTCGTCGTGTTCCGGCAGGCCAGCCTTGAAAAGGCCGCACGACTGCGCAGAGCCTTGGATTATAGCCCAAGCCAGCGCCGCAGGCGATCCACGCCCTGCCCCAGCCTGGCCACGTCCTGGCTGGCAAAACACCAGCGCAGCCAGCCCTGGGCTTCGGGCGTGGGGTTGACCATGAAGGCGTTGCCTGGCGCCAGGCCCAGCCCGGCCTCGACGACCAGCCGCTTGGCCGTGTCCAGCGAGTCGTTGAACCCCGCCTGCCCCTCCAGCCTGAAAAAGGCATACATCCCGCCTTTGGCCGGCGCCACCTGCACACCGGGCACGGCCTGCAGCAAGGGAACCAGCGTGTCGCGGCAAGTTTTCAGGTGCGCCACCACACGGGGCGTGATGTCCGCCGTGCCCTCGATCGCCGCCAGCCCGGCCCGCTGGACAAACACCGGCGCGCAGGACGTGTTGAACTCCACCAGCTTGCCCATGTGCGGCGTCATCGAGGCCGGCATCACCAGCCAGCCCAAGCGCCAGCCCGTCATGAGAAAGCTCTTCGAAAAGCTGTGGACGACGACGAGACGGTCCTCCGGGGCGGCAATATCCAGAAAGCTCGGTGCGCAGCCGTTCGGTGTGGCTTCGAAATACAGCCGCTCGTAGACCTCGTCGGCCAGAATCCAGGTACCCGTGTTTCTGCAATGCGCCAGGATCACTTCCTGCTCGGCGCGGGTCAGCGTCCAGCCGGTGGGGTTGTTGGGGGCATTCACGATCAGCAGCCTGGTCGCGGGCGTGATGGCCGCCAGCAGCTCGGCCATGTCGAGCTGCCACTGCCCGGCTACCGGCTTGAGGCTGACGCACTTCACCCGGGCACCCATGATGGCCGGTTGCGCCGTCAGGTTGGGCCAGACCGGCGTCACCGCCACCACCTCGTCGCCGGCATCCACCAGCGCCTGCACGGCCAGCATGAGCGCATTCACGCCGCCCGACGTGACGGCGATGCGCTCTGCACCTATGGGAGCGGCGCCTGGGCAACGCAGCGCGGTGGCGTAGCGGGCGATGGCTTCCCGCAACTCGGGCAGGCCCAGGTTGTGGGCATAGAAAGTCTCGCCCTGCTGAAGCGAAGCCATCGCGGCGTCGCGAATGAAAGCAGGCGTGACCTCGTCGCTCTCGCCAAACCAGAACTTGAGCACATCGGTGCGGCCCATGCCGGCGTTGGCCACCTGGCGGATCATCGACTCTTCAAGATTCAATACGGCCTGTCTCATGCTTGTCTTTCAATTCGGTGGATACAGCAGGTGCAATGGATGGACTTATATGGACCTATATGGACCTGTGATGGACCCGTTATGGACCTGTTGCGCTGGTTCACGGGAGAAGGGATAACTCAGACAACTCAGGGCCGCACCATCCGGCAGCTGTGCGGTTGCTCGGCCCGCTCGGGCGCGATGGTCTTGATGACACGAAAACCGTAGCCCGACCCTTCAACATCAAATTTCACGCCGGGCGCGCCCTGCCTGCCCATCATCGCCACCAGCAGAGGCTGCTGGAACTGGTGGTCGGCCGCACGCATCGCGCCCTTGTGACCTGAAACGGCCACGGTGGCCCGTTCCAGCTGCGCAGCCACGGCGCCCGACTCCGTCGAGCCGGCCCGTTCAAGGCCTTGCGCAAAAGCCTCCATCATCAGCTGCATGCGCATGTGCACATAGTCATCCTGCGGCTTCGGAAAGCGCTGGCGAAACGCCTGGTAGAACGCTTCGGACGCATTGCCGGGCTCATTGGGAAACCAGTCCGCCACCGCAATCACCTTGCCCACGCCGGCATCGCCCAGCGCCGCCGGTACGCCCAGCGCATTGCCGTAGAAGGTGTAGAACTTGCCCTCATAACCCACTTCCTTCGCGGCCTTGATCAGCAGCGTCAGGTCATTGCCCCAGTTCCCGGTCAGCACCGCCTGCGCGCCGCTGGCCTTGATTTTCACGGCGTACGGAATGAAATCCTTCACGCGCCCCAGCGCATGCAGCTCGTCGCCGACGATCTGCACATCGGGACGCTGCGCGCCCAGCTGCTTGCGGGCCTCGCGCAGCACGGCCTGGCCAAAGCTGTAGTCCTGGCCGATCAGGTAGACGCTTTTCACCGCCCGGTCATCCTTGAGCACATCCATCAGGGCCGCCATGCGCATGTCGGCGTGGGCATCGAAACGGAAATGCCAGTAGCTGCACTTTTCGTTCGTCAGGATAGGGTCGACCGCCGAATAGTTCAGGAACAGCACGCGCTTGCCCGGCTCGCGCTCGTTATGCTTGTTGATCGCATCGATCAGCACCGCCGCAATGGCCGATGAATTGCCCTGCGCGATCACCGTCACGCCATCATCGATGGCCGAACGCAGGGCCGCCAGGGCCTCCTCGTTCTGTCCCTTGTTGTCGTAGCGCTCGACCGCCAGGTTGCGCGCACCGCCGGGCAGCTTGACGCCGCCGCGCGCATTGACACGCTCCGTGGCCCAGACCAGGTTGCGAAAGACCGCTTCACCGGTATTGGCAAAGGGCCCAGACAGGCTCTCGATGAGCGCGATCCGCACCGGCGGCTGGACAGCCGGCTGCGCCTGGGCGGCCAATGCAGCGCCCAGACATAGGGCCAGCGCGACGCGTTTCAAGAGTTTTTGCATGAATAAATACATCCCGGTTTTCGCTTGAATAAATCGTCCGTACACCTAATTGATGAGCATGCGGCAATCATGGTGAACGCCGCGCAGTGTAAGGGGAAAACCTCCCCGCCCATCGATCAAAGGAACCCGCATGTTTTACTCCGTCGCCACCCGTCCCGCCCGCAGCTTCCAGCGCAGCTACCCGCCCGTCGTGAGCAATGGCGCGCTCGACAGATTCCTCAATGACACCTTCTCGTCGCTGTCTGACGCGGGTGCGGCCAGATCCGCCACCGTGGAAGACCTGGAGAAAAACTATACGCTGCAGCTCGACGTTCCGGGCCTGGCCAAAGATCAGCTGGACATTGGCATTGAAGGCGATGTGGTGCGCGTGGCGAGCAAGGCTGAGGCCGCCCGCAGCGTCAAGGCGGCCTGGCGCTTTCCCCTTGAAATTGACGTTGCCAACAGCAGCGCAAAACTTGAAAACGGCGTGCTGACGCTGACGCTGGGCAAAAAAATCCCTGTCAGCAACGTGGCACAACTGGCGATCCAGTAAAGCCCCCACGATCGCTCACTGCGTGTAGCTCCCTGCCCCCCGAGGGGGCCGCTGCGCCTGCGGCCTGGCAAAGCCAGTTCCGCGGCCCCTGCTGGTGGGGAGAACATACAGGGCGCTCCCCGATTTCAGGGTTCATGCAGTAGTCAGTTCGGTCAAACTCCAGCGCGGCTTCACATCAAAGGTGTAGCCGCGCTGCAGCGTTTCCAGGCCGGCCTGCAGGCGCATGCCGGCGGCGAGCGCGATCATTGCGCCGTTGTCCGTGCACAGGTGCAGCTCCGGGTAATGCACGCGGATGCCGCGTTGCTGGCAGGCCGCATTCAGCTGGCTGCGCAGCATGGCATTGGCCCCCACGCCACCCGCGACGACGAGTCGCTTCAGGCCGGTTTGCGCCATGGCGGCCAGCGATTTTTTGACCAGCACCTCCACAATGGCCGCCTGGGTGGCCGCGGCCAGATCCGCCTTGCGGTGCTCCAGCTCTGGCCCCAGTTTTTTGGCCTGGGTCAGCACCGCGGTTTTCAGCCCCGCGAACGAAAAATCGAGGTCGCCGCTGTGCAGCAAGGGGCGCGGCAATTTGAAGGCGGTGCCATCGCCTTGCCGCGCCAGGTCAGCCAGATGCGGCCCGCCGGGATAGGGCAAGCCCATCAGCTTGGCCGACTTGTCAAAGGCCTCGCCCGCCGCGTCATCAATGGTTTCTCCCAGCAGCTCGTAGCTGCCGACACGGTCTACCCGCATCAGCTGGGTGTGCCCGCCGGAAACCAGCAGGGCCACAAACGGAAACACCGGCGGGTCGGCGCTCAGGAAAGGCGACAGCAAATGCCCCTCCAGATGGTGCACGCCCATCACCGGCTTGCCCAGCGCAGCCGCCAGCGAGCAGGCAACGCCGGCGCCCACCAGCAGTGCGCCGGCCAGCCCCGGCCCGCGCGTGTAGGCCACAACATCCACCTGCGCCAGCGACCGCCCGGCCTGCGCCATGACCTGGTGCGTCAAGGGCAGGACCCGCCGGATGTGGTCGCGACTGGCCAGCTCCGGCACCACGCCGCCGAAGGCCTGGTGCATGTCGATCTGGCTGTACAAAGCATGCGACAGCAGTCGCGGCAGGCCCTCGCCCGAAGCGTCCGCCAGCGCCACACCCGTTTCGTCGCATGACGACTCAATCCCCAACACCAACAAGTTTTCCTGCATAGGCCTGAAGTTTAGGCCACGCAGGCTCAGGCGCTGCCCGCAGGTACCCGCAGTTTGCCGGCCGTGCGGCGGCGTGTGGATCCTTGCAAGGCCGGCGCTTCGGCCAGGGCCTGGGCCGCTTCACTCTCGAGCAGCCCACGCGAAACCGCCCAGCCATTCTGGTGGTGGGCGCGCAGCATCTCGCGCAGGAGCGCGCCGTCGCGCTGCTTGAGGGTGTCGAGAATCTGGTCATGCTCGGCCACCGCGCGGTCCCAGCGCTCGTGGCGGCGGTTGCCGGCGTAGCGGTAGCGCCGGATTCGGGCGCACTCGGCGGCATAGATGCGCGACAGCGAAGGGTTTTGTGCCGCATCCACTATGCACTGGTGAATCGCCTGATTCAGTTCGAAGTACTCCATCAACTGGCCCTCGCGGTGGGCCCTGCGCATGCGTTGATGCAGGTCTTCAATCGCGGCGATCTCGGCCGCGCTGATGCGTTTGCAGGCGAGTTCGGCCGCCAGCGTTTCAAGTCCGATCAGCAGTTCAAGCGCCGAGGCCACCTCAGTGACCGACAGGGCCGTCACCACCGCGCCGCGATTGGGCGACAGCGTCACCAGACCCTCGGCCTCAAGAATCTTCAGGGCTTCGCGCAAGGGGGTGCGGGACAAGCCATCCAGATGCTCGCCAACCACCCGCTCGGAAATACGCTGACCGGGTGCCAGAGCGCCCGAGACAATCATTTTTCGCAAGTGGGTCGCGGCCACCAGCGTACGGTTTCCCCGATCAGTTTGAATCATGCTGAAATTGTCTTTCATCCATACATTGAATGCAATCACTACATGAAAAATCATATTTAAGGGTAATTACCAAACTAAAAATGCAATATTGCATGCAAAATCCACCACTCTGCAGTCACCATCCACCGTCCAGGTGACCGCTTCCTCCATTCCGCCCCTCATGAACTATCACAGTCACTATTCCACAGCCACAGCCCGGCATCCCGTTGAAACCTGCGTGGTCGGCAGCGGCGGCTTCGGCCGCAGCTTTCTCGCCCAGGGGCGGCGCGTGCCGCTCATGAACGCCCGCATCGCCATTGACCGCGAGAGCGACATCGCCGTCGCAGCCCTGCGCTCGGTCGGCGTGGCCGCCGCGGACATCGCCGTGTGCGACACCGCCGCCCAGGCCCGCCTGGCCTGGGCCCAGGGCCGCTTCATTGCCAGCGCCGACCTGCGTGCGGTCGCCGAGTTGCCGATCGACCTGGTGGTCGAGGCCACCGGCCATCCCGAGGCCGGTGCACGCCACAGCCGGATTGCCATTGAGGCCGGACACCATCTGGCGCTGGCCTCCAAAGAGGTGGACAGCGTGGTCGGCCCGGGCCTGGCGCGTCTGGCGCAACAGCGCGGCAAGGTGGTCACGCCGGTCGATGGCGACCAGCCCAGCCTGCTGATCGGCCTGATTACCTGGGCGCAAACCCTGGGTTTCCAGATAGTGGCCGCCGGCAAATCGAGTGAATACGACTTCGTGTTCGATGCCGCACGCAGCACGATGACAAGCAATGGCCAGACCGTGCCCGTCCCCGGCTTCGCCGCGCACTGGGCCGCCGGCGAGCGCGCGGTGGCAGAGCTGACGAAGGCACGCTCGCTGGCTTGCGCCGCGTTGCCGCAACTCGCCGTACCCGACCTGTGCGAACTGCTGGTGGTGGCCAACGCGACCGGGCTGATGCCCGACCGCCCCCAACTGCATGCCCCGATTGCACGCATTCCTGAAGTGGCTTCCCTGTTTGGCAGCCGGCAGGAGGGCGGCCTGCTGTCGCAAAGCGGAAGACTGGATGTGTTTCACTGCCTGCGCGCTGCTGACGAGGCGAGCTTCGCGGGCGGGGTCTTTGTGATCGTGCACTGTGAAGACCGTGAGACCTGGGAGCTGCTGGCGGCCAAGGGCCATCTGCTGAGCCGCGATGGCCAGCGCGCCATGCTCTACCTGCCGCGCCACCTGCTCGGGCTGGAGGCCGCCACCAGCGTGCTCGACGCCGTGCTGCATGGCAAATCCAGCGGCGCGCAAGCGCCCCAGCCACGGCTGGACCTGGTGGCGCGCAGCACCCGCGCGCTCACGGCCGGTGCCGTGCTCGAGATGGGCGGCCATCACCACAGCATCGACGGCACCGTGGCCGAGCTGGTGCCGGCAGCAGCCCTGAGCCCCGGCGTGCCACTGCCCTTTTACCTGGCGGCCAACCGGCGCCTGGTGCGCGATGTCAAGGCCGGTGCACCGATCTGTTTTGACGACGTCGAGATCGACCCCGCGTCCGACCTGCTGGCGCTGCGGCAGGAGCAGGACGCGGCTTTCTTCGGGCAAGGTGCCCAAACGATGGCCTCCGCACTGGCAGCCTGAACCTTTTTCTCACCCCCTGATACCGTACCCCTACCGCAAAGAGGAGACACCGATGAAACACCAGCCCACCTATCACCGTCTTGTTTTGGCCACTGCCTTGCTTGGCCTGGCCAGCAGCCCCGCCTGGGCGCAATGGAAGCCGACCCGCCCTGTCGAATTCGTCGTTTCGGCGGGCGCTGGCGGCGGAACCGACCAGTTCGCGCGTTTGGTGCAGTCCATCGTGCAGAAGTACGAGTTGCTCCCCGTGCCGGTGATCGTCACCAACAAGGGCGGCGGCGCAGGAACCGAGGCTTTTGTCTATGGCAAGGGCGTGGCCGGAGACGCCAACAAGGTGGTGTTCTCCACCAACCTCGCCTACCTGATGCCCCTGATCACCAAGGTGGGCTACAAAATCGAGGACATGCGACCGGTGGCCACCATGGCGGCGGACGAATTCCTGCTGTGGACGCATGCCGAAGCGCCCTACAAGACCGCCAGGGACCTGATCGAGGCGGCACGCGCCAAAAATGGCGGCTTCAAGATGGGCGGTGCGCAGTCCAGGGACACCGACCATATCCTGACGCGCCAGATCGAAAAAGCCACGGGCGTGAAAATGACCTACGTGCCCTTCAAATCGGGGGGCGAGGTGGCGGTGCAACTGTCAGGCGCGCACCTGGATGCCAACACCAACAATCCTTCGGAAAACGTGTCGCACTGGAAGGCCGGCAAGGTTCGTCCACTGTGCGTGTTCTCGTCCGCCCGGCTGTCGTTCAAGGAAAAAGTGGCGGGCGACATGTCCTGGGCCGACATTCCAACCTGCAAGGAAGCCGGCATTCCGATCGAGCACTTCAGCATGCCGCGCACGGTCTGGCTGCCGGGCAAGACCACCGATGAGCAGGTCAGGTACTACAGCGACCTGATGGCCAAGGTGCGCGAAAAGCCCGAATGGGCCGCCTGGCTCAAAAATGGCTCGCAGAGCGATTTTTTCCTGACCGGCAGCAAGCTGACCAGCTACCTCAACGAAGACGAAAAGAAAAACCGCCAGCAGTTCAGTGAAGACGGCTGGCTGGTCGCCGAATAAGCCACCGCAGCACGCCCCTACATTCCAGGACAATTTCAGGACAATTCCAGATGATATTGACACGTCGCTCGATGGAGCTGGCCACTGCGGCCGCGATTGCCGCTTTTGGCGGCGCGATGGTCGCAGGCAGCCTGCAGCTCAGCGTGGGCTGGGCTGCCACCGGCCCGCAATCGGGTTATTTCCCGTTCCGCCTGGGGCTGCTGCTGTGCACCGTCAGCGCCCTGCTGTTCGTTCAGGCCGCCGTCAGTGTCAGGGACGGCACCGGCTTTGCCTCGCGCGAGCAGCTGCTGCGCAGCCTGTCGATGTTCGGGCCGACCCTGCTGCTGGTGCTGGCCATGCCGTGGGTTGGCTGCTACGCTGCCACGGCCGTGTACCTGCTGTACATGGCGCGCGTGCACGGTGACTTCAGCTGGCCCCGCGCCACCGCCGTGGCGCTGACAACAGTGCTGGTGCTCTACCTGGTGTTTGAACGCTGGTTTCAGGTGCCGCTGGCCAAGGGACCGATCGAAGCCTGGCTGGGGTTGTCCGCATGACCGAGATCAACTCCCTGCTCACGGGCTTTCAGACCGCATTCAGCGCCTACCACCTGGCTCTGATGGCGGGCGGTGTGTTGCTGGGCATCCTGGTTGGCGTGCTGCCCGGCCTGGGCGCGCCCAACGGCGTGACCCTGCTGCTGCCTCTGACCTTCACGATGCCACCGGTGGCCGCCATCATCCTGCTGTCATCGATGTACTGGGGCGCGCTGTTTGGCGGCTCCACCACCTCCATCCTGTTCAACATCCCGGGGGAACCCTCATCGGTTGCGACGACCTTCGACGGCCATCCGATGGCACGCCACGGCGACGCCGCCAAGGCGCTGGCCACGGCCTTTCTGTCGGCAGGTTTTGGCGCCCTGGTGGGCGTCATCGTGGTCACGCTGATCGCCAACCTGATCGCTGACTTTGCGCTCCGGTTCAGTCCGCCCGAATTTTTCGCGGTCTACCTGCTGACCTTCTGCAGCTACGTCAGCATGAGCGGCGGCCAGCCGCTGAAGACCCTGGCCACGCTGCTGATCGGGCTGGGCCTGGCGGCGGTGGGCATGGACACGGTGTCGGGCGAGATGCGACTGACCTTTGGCGCCGAGCCGCTGGTCAGCGGCATCTCCTTCCTGGCCGCCGTCATCGGGCTGTATGGCATCGGCGAGCTGCTGGTGACGGTGGAAGAAGGCCTGAAGTTCGACGGACTGCAGGCCAGGATGAGCTGGCGCGTGGTGTGGACCACCTTTCGTGAGATGCCGCGCCATGCCGTCACGCTGGTCCGCTCCACCGTCATAGGCTGCTGGATGGGCATTACGCCGGGCGGTCCGACCGCCGCGTCCTTCATGTCCTATGGCATCGCCAAGCGCTTCTCCCGGCGCAAGGCTTATTTCGGCAAGGGTGAGCCCGAAGGCGTGGTCGCACCCGAGGCCGCCGACCACGCAGCGGGTGTGTCGGCCCTGCTGCCCATGCTGGCGCTGGGCGTTCCCGGCTCGGCCACGGCTGCTGTGATGATGGGCGGCCTGATGATCTGGGGCCTGCAGCCCGGCCCCATGCTGTTCGTCGAGCACCATGACTTCGTGTGGGGCCTGATCGCCTCCATGTACATGGCCAATGTGGTGGCGGTGGTGCTGGTGCTGGCCACCATTCCGCTGTTTTCGTCCATCCTGCGCGCGCCCTTCTCGATCATCGGGCCGCTGATCATCGTGGTCTGCCTGATTGGCGCCTACACCATCAGCGGCAAGATGTTTGACGTCTATCTGGCGCTCGGCTTCGGTATCGTCGGCTACGTCTTCAAGAAGCTCGACTACCCGATTGCGCCGCTGGTGCTGGCCATGGTGCTGGGCGACAAGTCCGAAGACGCATTTCGCCAGGCGATGCTGCTGTCGGATGGCTCTTTGTCGATCTTTTTTGCCAATGGCCTGGTTGGCACCATCATGTCGGCCGCGCTGCTGCTGCTGGGCTGGGCGCTGGTGAGCAAGTTGCAGATATTGAGAGCGCCCAAGGGGGCCTGAGCCCCCACTACACACCAGGTAAAAAAGCGCAGGGGCCAGATCCAGCTGGCTCGAATCTTGCATGATTAGAGGCATGACGCCTTCACAGTCCCTGCGCCTTGTCGTGATCGCCCCGGATCTGGTGGAGTCCGTGGAAGACAACATGCACGCGCGTGAACTGGCCGAACGGTCGCGCCAGCTGCGCATTGGCCTGCTCGAGAGCGGTTACAACATCGTGGCGGTGCTGCCGGCAGACACCTTCCTGTACGAGCGGCTGGCCCAGCTGCAGCCCGACATGATCATCGTGGACGCCGAAAGCGAGGCCCGCGATTCGCTGGAACATGTGGTCATGGCCACCCGCGACGAGCGGCGCCCGATTGTGCTGTTCACCAACGACAACGACACCACCCATGTGAAGGACGCCGTGGCTGCGGGCGTGTCCGCTTATATCGTGGCGGGCCTCTCGCCCGACCGCATCCGTCCCATCCTGGACGTCGCCATGGCGCGGTTTGAACACGAACAGAACCTCCGGCGCGAGTTGGCACATGCCAAAACCGAACTGCACGACCGCAAGGTCATCGACCGGGCCAAGGGCATGCTGATGCAGCGCCAGGGGCTTTCCGAGCAGGTGGCCTACGAAAAGCTGCGCAAGGCCGCGATGGACAAAGGTCTGCGCCTTGGTGAAGTGGCGCAGCGCATGCTCGACGCGGCCGACCTGCTCGGCTGAACCGGTCCGCACCCCAAATGGTGCGCCGCACAAATGTGGTGCACCAACCACACCATCCCGAGATCGCCCGGCTGACCGGACAGGCGAGTAATTGACCGATCCGGCCACGGCACGGCCCTTCAACCGGGATCACACGCCATAGCCCAATGATCCCATGGCAATGGCCCTTGCGGGCTGCGATTCCAGGCTGCGGCAACCCGGCTCTGATGCCTCGCGCATAACGGCCATACCTGTCATAACTGTCAAGCTCACTCTGCCTGCGGTACGGTGTACGGTGTACGGTGCAGGGTGCAGGGTGCCGCGGTCGAGATTTGCTACGGCCCGGAAAAAGATCCTGTCATGATGCAGATCAAACCCGCAGAGGCATGGCCGTGGCATTTTCGACGCACTGCATGATTTTGTGGGCCGGGGGCCCGTGCAGATCCAGGAGCCTCCCATGAATCGTCACGAGACCCTGACAGCGAACGGAGGACGTCAGACATGACGACACCACGGCGAAACTGGAGTCTGGGGGCCAAGCTGGCATTGGTGGGGACGCCCTTCCTTCTGCTGGCCCTGCTGTCCACCGCGGCCACGCTCTGGGTATCGTGGCAACTCGATGGCGGCGCCGCCGCGGTCAACGAAGCGGGGCGCATGCGGATGCAGGCTTACCGCATCTCGCTCTCCGTCAGCAGCGGCGAAACGGCCGCGCTGCCGGCACAGGTCGTGGAATTCGAAAAAAGCCTCACCCTGCTGCGCCAGGGTGATCCGGAGCGGCCACTGTTCGTTCCCTGGGATGACACGGTACGTACGCGTTTTGCCGCCGTCCAGCGGGACTGGACGCTTTTTCAGGATCAGTGGATCACGACCAGGCCCGCCTCAACGGGAGCGCTCCCGGACGCCACAAGCGCGTTCGTGGATCAGGTCGACACGCTGGTCAATGGCATTGAAAACCACATGTCGCGCTGGACGGCCATGCTGCATCTGGCCCAACTGGTCATGATGGCCCTGGCCGTCTTCGGTGCCGCGATTCTGGTCTACACCGGTTATCTGTTCGTGCTGGAGCCGGTCGGTCTGCTCAAGCAGGCCATCCAGCGGATGCAGGACGGTGATTTCTCGGTGCGGGTGGACCGGGTCAGCACGGATGAATTCGGCACGCTGGCTGAAGGCTTCAACGGCATGGCGGAACACGTGCAGTCGATGTACCGTCATCTTGAGGCCAGGGTCGCCGAAAAAACGTCAGAACTGCAGGAAAAACGCGAACGGCTGGAGGCTTTGTACGACGTGACGACGCTGGTGGCGAAGGCGACCACGCTGCAGGAGCTGACCCACGGTTTCGTGCGCCGCTTTCGGCCGGTGGCCAAGGCGGACGGTGTGGCGCTGCGCTGGTCGGATGAGACCAACCAGCGTTACCTGATGCTGGCGTCCGAAGGCCTGCCGATGTCCATGGTCGAGGCGGAGCACTGCGTCCATGCAGGCGACTGCCATTGCGGCTCGCCTCAGGCGCCATCGGGCTTGCGCGTGATTCCGATTCGCACCATGCAGCCGACCCGGATGCGGCATTGCGCGCAGGCAGGTTTCGAAACCGTGGTGTCGATTCCGATTCGCCTGCACGACCGCCTGATGGGTGAAATCGACCTGTTCTTTCACGCACGATGTGACATTTCGGACGCCGAGCGGTCCCTGCTGGAAGCACTCACCGCCCATCTGGCCGGCGCCATGGAAAACATGCGCCTGAATGCACTGGAAAAGGAAGCCGCCGTATCGCAGGAACGCAGCTTCCTGGCACGTGAGCTGCATGACTCGATTGCACAGTCGCTGGCCTTCCTGAAAATCCAGGTGCAGCTGATGCAGGACGCATTGGCCAGCGAAGACCCGGCGCAGGCGCAGCGGGTGCTGGCGGAGATCAACACCGGGGTGCGCGAAAGTTATGCCGATGTGCGCGAGTTGCTGGTGCATTTCCGCACCCGCGCCAATGCCGAAGACATCGAACCGGCACTCAAGACAACGCTGCGAAAGTTCGAACAGCAAACCGGCCTTCCGGCGGCCTTGCACATGGAGGGGAACGGCATGCCTCTGGCGCCCGATCTGCAGCTGCAGGTTCTGCATATCGTGCAGGAGGCCCTGTCCAATGTACGCAAACATGCTGCCGCGAAGCAGGTCTGGCTGGACGTTCAGCAGCAGCCCTTATGGCGCTTCGAGATCCGCGACAACGGCACGGGTTTCGCCAATGGGCCCGGCGCGCACGATGAGACACATGTGGGCCTGCGCATCATGACCGAGCGCGCCGAGCGTATCGGCGCCCACCTGCAAGTCCTCAGCACGCCGGGTCGCGGCACGTCGGTCATTCTGACCCTGCCGCCGGCGGCGCAGGCCGTGCAGGTCGCGGCCAGCCCATCACCGCACGAACCGCAAGCCGTCTACTAGGACTGTCTACACTCGAACGCCATGCCCGATCCAACCCCTGCACTCATCAGAATTCTGGTGGTCGATGACCACACGCTGTTTCGTCGGGGCCTGATCGCGCTGCTGTCACGTGATGCGCAATTCCAGGTCGTTGGCGATGCGGCAGACGCTGGCGAAGCGCAGCGACGCGCACAGGAGTTGCAGCCCGATCTGATCCTGCTCGACAACCACCTGCCCGGCGTGAACGGCGTTGACGCGCTACCCGCCCTGCGTGAAGCGGCACCAGGCGCGCGCATCCTGATTCTGACCGTCAGCGAAGACGAGAATGATCTTGCCGCGGCCCTGCGCAACGGCGCCTGTGGCTATCTGCTCAAAACCATTGAAGGCGACGCCCTGTCCGTCGCCATCCGCCGCGCCATGCTGGGGGAAAGCGTGGTGGCGCAGGAGATGACCGGCAAGCTGGTCGCCGCCTACCGAAACGCAGCCGCCGCTTCGGCAGCCAACGGCACGCCGGTGCCGTCCGCATCAGCCCCGTCGCTGTCGTCGCTGTCGTCCCTGTCTCCGCGCGAGCTTGAGATCCTGCGCGGCATTGCGGCAGGCGCCAGCAACAAGGAGATCGCGCGCAATCTCTCGATTGCCGAGACCACGGTCAAGATCCATGTGCAGCACATCCTGCGCAAACTCGATGTCAGCTCGCGCGTGCATGCCGCCGTCATGGCCACTGAGAGCGGCCTGCTTTGATCTGGCGCAAAAACTCCCCACTTTGACGCCCGTCTAGTTCCACAGAACTATGGCTGCCTGAGGCCACATAGTTCGCGCGGACACCGCCGCTGCGTCGTCAGAGGGATGTTGCGGCGGCGGAGGCCCTCCTAAAGTCAGGTCATGCAAAAAGGAGTTTTTGACATGACCCAAAAAAGACAGGCTCTGTCGGTCCTCATCGTGAGTACGCTGGCATTCACCGTGTGCTTCATGGTCTGGATGATGTTTGGGGTGATCGGCATTCCGATCAAGAAGGCGCTGGGCCTGAATGCCACCGAGTTCGGGCTGCTCACCGCGACGCCCGTGCTGACCGGCTCCCTGATCCGGGTGCCGCTGGGCATCTGGACCGACAAATACGGGGGGCGCATCGTCATGACGATACTGATGGCCCTGACGGTGCCGGCCATCTGGATGATGAGTTACGCCACAGCGTACTGGCACTTCCTCTTCATCGGCCTCTTTGTCGGCCTCGCGGGTGGCTCGTTCTCGGTCGGCACGCCTTATGTCGCCCGCTGGTTCCCGAAAAACAAGCAGGGCTTCGCCATGGGCGTCTATGGCGCGGGCAATTCGGGCGCGGCCGTCAACAAGTTTGTCGCACCGGCCCTCGTGGTGGCCTTCGGCTGGACCATGGTGCCGCAGGTGTATGCGGCCATCATGCTGGGCACCGTCATGCTGTTCTGGATGTTCAGCCACAGCGACCCGATGCACCTGGTGCCCTCGAACACCCGATTCAGCGATCAGCTCAAGATGCTGAAAGATCCCAAGGTGCTGAAGTACTGCCAGTACTACTCCATCGTGTTTGGCGGCTATGTGGGCCTGTCCCTGTGGATGGTGCAGTACTACGTCGGTGAGTTCGGCCTGGAGATCCGCTCCGCCGCCCTGCTGGCCGCATGTTTCTCATTGCCAGGCGGCGTGCTGCGCGCGGTCGGTGGCTGGCTGTCAGACAAGTATGGCGCGCACAGCGTGACCTGGTGGGTCATGTGGGTGAGCTGGATATGCCTGTTCCTGCTGAGTTATCCGCAGACCGATTTCACGATTCTGACGACCAACGGCCCCAAGAGCTTTCACATCGGCCTGAACATCTATGCCTTCACCGGACTGATGTTCCTGCTGGGCATTGCCTGGGCTTTCGGCAAGGCCAGCGTCTTCAAGTACATCAGCGACGAATACCCCACCAACATCGGTACCGTCAGCGGCATCGTCGGGCTGGCCGGCGGACTCGGCGGTTTCATTCTGCCCATCATGTTCGGCGCCTTGATGGACATCACCGGCATCCGCTCCAGCGCCTTCATGCTGATGTACGGCGTGGTCTGGGTGTCGCTGATCTGGATGTACTGGACGGAAGTACGCCGCACCGAATTGATGGGCAAAAACGCCACCGACTTCGCACTCAATGGCTAGGAGAAAATCAATGAGCACCAGTTCCACCCCCGGCTCCGGCACCCGTGCCGCAACGCCGGCCATCACCAGCGGCGCCGACATTGCCGACTGGCAACCCGAGGACAACCGCTTCTGGGAGTCGACCGGCAGGAAGATCGCTTATCGCAACCTCTGGATCTCGGTGCCGAGCCTGCTGTGCGGCTTCGCGGTCTGGGGCATGTGGGGCATCATCACGGTGCAGATGCTCAACCTGGGCTTTCCGTTTACCCAGGCCGAGCTGTTCACGCTGACCGCCATTTCCGGGCTGGCTGGCGCCACGATGCGGATTCCGGCCTCCTTCCTGATCCGGCTCGCCGGCGGGCGCAACACCATTTTTCTGACCACGGCGATGCTGCTGGCGCCTGCCATCGGCACCGGCATCGTGCTGCAGCACAAGGAATGGCCACTGTGGGTGTTCCAGCTGATGGCGCTGTGGTCGGGCGTGGGCGGCGGCAATTTCGCCAGCTCGATGTCCAACATCAGCACCTTCTTCCCCAAACGCCTGCAGGGCACCGCGCTGGGCCTCAATGCCGGCCTGGGCAACTTTGGCGTGACCAGCATGCAGGTCATCATCCCGCTGGTCATGACCATGAGCCTGTTTGGCGCCATGGGCGGCGAGCCCCTGGTGCTGGTCAAGGACAGTGGCTGGATCTTCGGCAAGATCGCGGCCGGTACGCCAACCTATATCCAGAACGCCGGCTTCGCCTGGCTGCTGTCGCTGGTTCCCCTGTCCGCGCTGTGCTGGTTTGGCATGAACAACCTGCTCACCGTGTCGCCCAACATTGGCGGAACAGTGGTGGCCTTCATCAAGATCATCTGGCTTTACACGCTGTCCTTCGTGCCCGCGGGTGTAGGCCTGTACCTGTACCTGCCGCCGCCCAGCGGTCTGGGGCTGCTCAACATGTGGCTGGCCATGCCGCTGATCATCGTCAGCACGCTGCTGGTGCTCAAGCTGACGGCCTTCGGAACGATGAAGGAGAACATCGCCAGGCAGTTCGAGATTTTCAGGAACAAGCACACCTGGGCGCTGACGGTGCTGTATGTGCTGACCTTCGGTTCCTTCATCGGTTTCTCGATGGCGCTGCCGCTGTCTATCACCGTGATCTTCGGCATCAGCCACGTCCCTGACGCGGCCGGCGTGATACAGCACACGCTGAAGAATCCCAACGCACCCTCCGCGCTGACCTATGCCTGGATCGGACCCTTTGTCGGGGCACTGATTCGCCCGGTCGGGGGCTGGATCTCGGACAAGGTGGGCGGCTCCATCGTCACGCAGATCATCTCGGCGATCATGGTGGTGGCTTCCGCCGCCGTGGGTTACGTGATGCTGCTGGCCTACAAGTCAGCCACGCCGGAGCAGTACTTTCTGGTCTTCATGCTGCTGTTCGTCCTGCTGTTCGCCGCCAGCGGCATCGGCAATGGATCGACCTTTCGCACCATTGGCGTCATCTTCGATCGCCAGCAGGCCGGCCCGGTGCTGGGCTGGACATCGGCCATTGCCGCCTATGGCGCTTTCATCGCCCCCGTGGTGATAGGCGCGCAGATCAAGGCCGCAACGCCGGAAATCGCGATGTACGGCTTTGCGGTGTTCTACGCGCTGTGCCTGGTGCTGAACTGGTGGTTCTACCTGCGCCCCGGCGCCTATGTGAAAAACCCCTGAGGTCGCCAACCCCATTGCCCACGGCCCATTGCCTATTGCCCAGCGAGCCCATGCATGCGGGGACGGTTTTCCCGGTCCCCGCATGTGGTGAAAGTTTCCCAAGGAGCCCAAGATGAGTCATTTTCTCGACCGACTGAACTACTTTTCCAACCCGAAGCAGAACTTCTCTGGTGACCATGGTGTCACGACCGGTGAAGACCGTACCTGGGAAGACGCCTACCGCAACCGCTGGGCCCACGACAAGATCGTGCGCTCCACCCATGGCGTGAACTGCACGGGCTCGTGCTCCTGGAAAATCTACGTCAAGGGCGGCATCGTCACCTGGGAGACCCAGCAGACCGACTACCCGCGCACCCGCTGGGACATGCCCAACCACGAGCCGCGCGGCTGTGCGCGCGGTGCCAGTTACAGCTGGTACCTGTACAGCGCCAACCGCGTCAAATACCCGATGGTGCGGGGCCGCCTGCTCAAGAGCTGGCGCGAAGCGCGGCTGGCCCATGACCCGGTCGATGCCTGGACCTCGATTGTGGAGAACGAGGCCACACGGCGCGACTACCAGAGCATTCGCGGGCTCGGTGGCATGGTGCGTTCGAGCTGGGAAGAGGTCAACGAGATCATCGCCGCGGCCAACGTCTACACCATCAAGAAATACGGCCCCGACCGGGTGATCGGCTTTTCGCCGATTCCAGCCATGTCGATGGTCAGTTACGCTGCCGGCAGCCGCTACCTCAGCCTGATCGGCGGTGTCTGCATGAGCTTTTACGACTGGTATTGCGACCTGCCCCCCAGCAGCCCGCAGGTCTGGGGCGAACAGACCGACGTGCCGGAATCAGCCGACTGGTACAACTCCAGCTTCATCATCGCCTGGGGCTCCAACGTGCCGCAGACCCGCACGCCCGACGCCCACTTCTTCACCGAGGTGCGCTACAAGGGCACCAAGACGGTGGCGGTCACGCCCGACTATTCGGAAGTCGCCAAACTCTCTGACATCTGGATGAGCCCGAAACAGGGAACCGATGCCGCTGTCGCGATGGCCATGGGCCACGTGATTCTCAAGGAGTTCTACTTTCCGGAGGGCGGCAAGCCGCGCAGCGCGTATTTTGACAACTATGTGCGCCGCTACACCGACATGCCGATGCTGGTGATGCTCAAGGAACATCAGTTGCCTGACGGCGAAACCGTGATGGTGCCGGACCGCTACGTGCGCGCATCGGACTTCAACGGCAATCTCGGCCAGGCCAACAACCCCGAATGGAAAACCGTCGCCTTTGACGACATCGGCAAGGTGGTCCTCCCCACCGGCGCCATCGGCTTTCGCTGGGGTCCTGATGGCCGGGCTGACGAAGGGCAATGGAACCTGGCGCCGAAAGAAGCCCGCCACGGCAATGAAGTCAAACTCAAGCTGTCCGTGATGGAAGGCGAAAACCCCAGCACCGAGACCGCCCGGGTCGGCTTCCCCTACTTCGGCGGCATTGTCAGCGAACACTTCCCGAACAACGCGAGCGGCGCCGGCAGCAAGGACGTGCTGGTGCGCACGGTACCGGTCAAACGCATTGCCTTGGGCAAGGAGGGTGAAAAACGCGAAGCCCTGGTGGCCACCGTGTTTGACCTGCAGGTCGCCAACTACGGCGTGGCGCGCGGCCTGCCGGGCGAACTGGCGGCCACGGGCTTTGACGACGACACCCCATACACGCCGGCCTGGCAGGAGCGCATCACCGGCACCCCGCGCGAGCAGCTCATCACCGTGGCGCGCCAGTTTGCCGAAAACGCCGACAAGACGCATGGCAAGTCCATGGTGATCATCGGCGCGGCCATGAACCACTGGTACCACAGTGACATGAACTACCGCGGCGTCATCAACATGCTGATGATGTGTGGCTGCATCGGGCAAAGCGGCGGCGGCTGGGCGCACTATGTGGGCCAGGAGAAACTGCGTCCGCAAACGGGCTGGACCGCCCTGGCCTTCGCGCTGGACTGGATTCGCCCGCCGCGGCAGATGAACTCGACGAGCTTCTTCTACGCCCACACCGACCAGTGGCGTTATGAAAAACTGGGCATGGAAGAAGTGCTGTCGCCGTTGGCCGACAAAAAAATGTTTGGCGGCAGCATGATCGACTACAACGTGCGCGCCGAGCGCATGGGCTGGCTGCCGTCCGCGCCGCAGCTGCAGACCAACCCCATGCAGGTGGTGCGTGACGCCAACGCCGCGGGCATGGACCCGAAGGACTACACCGTCAAGGCGCTCCAGGACGGTTCGCTCAGGATGAGCTGCGAAGACCCGGACCATCCGGCCAACTGGCCCCGCAACATGTTTGTGTGGCGCTCCAACATCCTGGGCTCCAGCGGCAAGGGCCACGAGTACTTTCTGAAGCACCTGCTCGGCACCAGCCACGGCGTGCAAGGCAAGGATCTGGGCCAGGACGATGCCAGACCCACCGAGGTGGTGTGGCACGACAAGGCCCCCGAGGGCAAGCTCGACCTGCTGGTGACGCTGGACTTTCGCATGAGCACGACCTGCCTGTACTCGGACATCGTGCTGCCGACGGCCACCTGGTATGAAAAAAACGACCTCAACACCAGCGACATGCACCCCTTCATCCACCCGCTGTCCACCGCGGTGGACCCGGCCTGGCAATCGCGCAGCGACTGGGAGATCTACAAGGGCTTTGCCAAAAAATTCAGCGAAGTGTGCGTGGGGCACCTGGGCGTGGAACGGGAGATGGTGCTGACGCCCCTGATGCACGACACACCGGCCGAACTGGCCCAGCCCTTCGGCGTGCAGGAGTGGAAGAAAGGTGACATCGGGCTGATCCCCGGCAAGACGGCGCCCAACATGGCCGTGGTCGAGCGCGACTACCCGAACGTGTACAAGCGCTTCACCGCCCTCGGCCCCCTGATGAACAAGGTGGGCAATGGCGGCAAGGGCATCGCCTGGAACACCCAGACGGAGGTCAGGCAGTTGGGCGAGCTCAATGGCTTCCATACGGCCGAAGGCGTGACCTGCGGGATGCCGAAGATCGAGACCGACATCGAGGCCTGCGAAGTCGTGCTGCAGCTCGCACCGGAAACCAACGGCCATGTGGCGGTCAAGGCCTGGCAAGCATTGGGCAAACAGACCGGCCTGGACCATACCCACCTGGCAATCCATCGGGAAGACGAGAAAATCCGCTTCCGGGACATCCAGGCGCAACCCCGCAAGATCATCAGCTCACCGACCTGGAGCGGCATCGAAAGCGAAACCGTGTCGTACAACGCCGGCTACACCAATGTGCACGAGATGATTCCCTGGCGCACGCTGACGGGTCGCCAGCAGTTCTATATGGACCACCCCTGGATGACCGCCTTTGGTGAAGGCTTCAGCAGCTACCGCCCGCCGGTCGACCTGAAGACCACCGCAGGCATTCAGGGCATCAAGCCCAACGGCAACAAGGAGGTCTTGCTTAACTTCATCACGCCGCACCAGAAGTGGGGTATCCACTCCACCTACACCGACAACCTGTTGATGCTCACCCTGAGCCGCGGCGGGCCGTGCGTCTGGCTCAGCGAAGAAGACGCCGGACAGGCCGGCATCGTTGACAACGACTGGATCGAGCTGTTCAACATCAACGGCGCCATTGCGGCGCGCGCGGTGGTGAGCCAGCGGGTCAAGCCGGGCATGGTCATGATGTACCACGCGCAGGAAAAGATCATCAACACACCGGGCTCCGAGATCACCGGTGCGCGCGGCGGCATCCACAACTCGGTGACCCGGATTGTCCTGAAGCCCACCCACATGATTGGCGGCTACGCACAGTTCAGCTATGGCTTTAACTACTACGGAACCATAGGCACCAACCGCGACGAGTTCGTCGTCGTGCGCAAGATGGTCAAGATCGACTGGCTGGACACGCCGGTCGCAGAGGAACTGGTGAGCGTCACGCAGGCGCAAGGGGAGTCAGCATGAAAGTACGCGCACAAATCGGCATGGTGCTCAACCTCGACAAATGCATCGGCTGCCACACCTGCTCGGTCACCTGCAAAAACGTCTGGACCAGCCGTCCGGGCATGGAATACGCCTGGTTCAACAATGTCGAGACCAAGCCCGGCATCGGCTATCCCAAGGAGTGGGAGAACCAGAGCAAGTGGAATGGCGGCTGGCAACGCAAGGCCAACGGCAGCATCGAACTGCGCCAGGGTGCGAAATGGAAGCTGCTGATGCGCATCTTCGCCAACCCCAACCTGCCCGAGATCGACGACTACTACGAGCCCTTCACGTTTGACTACAGCCACCTGCAAAGCGCACCCGAGATGAAGGCCACGCCCACGGCGCGCCCGCGCAGCCTGATCACCGGCAAGCAGATGGACAAGATCGTCTGGGGCCCGAACTGGGAGGAAATCCTCGGTGGTGAATTTTCAAAGCGCTCGAAAGACAAGAATTTCGAAGACATCCAGAAGGACATCTACGGCCAGTTCGAAAACACCTTCATGATGTACCTGCCCAGGCTGTGCGAACACTGCCTGAACCCGGCCTGCGTGGCGAGCTGCCCCTCGGGCTCGATCTACAAACGCGAGGAAGACGGCATCGTGCTGATCGACCAGGACAAGTGCCGTGGCTGGCGCATGTGCGTCTCCGGCTGCCCCTACAAGAAAATTTACTACAACTGGAAAAGCGGCAAGGCTGAAAAGTGCACCTTCTGCTATCCCCGCATCGAGGCCGGGGAGCCGACCGTGTGCAGTGAAACCTGCGTCGGGCGCATCCGCTACCTCGGTGTGTTGCTGTACGACGCCGACCGCATCCAGGAAGCGGCCAGTGTCGAACACGACCGCGACCTGTACCAGGCCCAGCTCGACATCTTCCTGGACCCGAACGACCCTGTTGTGATCGAGCAGGCACGCATTGACGGCATTCCCGACAAGTGGATGGACGCCGCCCGCAACAGCCCGGTCTACAAGATGGCCGTGCAATGGAAAGTGGCGCTGCCGCTGCACCCCGAATTTCGCACCCTGCCCATGGTCTGGTACGTGCCACCGCTGTCACCCATCTCGGCTGCGGCCAACGCAGGGCATGTGGGCATCAACGGTGAAATTCCGGACGTGAACCAGCTGCGCATACCGGTCAAGTACCTGGCCAACCTGCTCACCGCCGGAGACACCGTCCCCGTCGTGCGGGCACTGGAACGGATGCTGGCCATGCGCGCCTACCAGCGCGAAAAGCATGTCGAGCAGCGCATCAACCTGGCGGCCCTGCAGCAGGTGGGCATCAGCCAGGCCGAGGTCGAGGACATGTACCAGGTGATGGCGATCGCCAATTACGAAGACCGCTTCGTGATCCCGAGCACCCACCGCGAATACGCCGAGAACACCTTCAACGTGCGCGGCGGTTGCGGCTTCACTTTCGGCAATGGCTGCTCGGAGGGCACCAGTCAGACCAGCCTGTTCGGCAGCGAGAAAAAACGCACCATTCCCATCAGGGCGGAGGTTTAACCATGTTTGGACTGGCTAATAAACAAAAACAGGCAGCTTCGGCCGCGGGAACGCTGCGCACGCTGGGCGCGCTGCTCAGCTACCCCGACGCGGCATGGCGCGGCTATCTGTCGCAGATGGGCGAGGTCCTGCACCGCGAGCGGGTGTTGTCGCCCCTGCGGCTGGCCGAGCTTGATGCACTGATCGCCGCCCTAGGGGGGGCCGACCAGCTCGAAGTCGAGGCGGATTATGTCGGACTGTTCGACCGCGGCCGCGCCACCTCGCTGCACCTGTTCGAGCATGTGCACGGCGATTCGCGCGACCGGGGTCCCGCGATGATCGATCTGGCACAAACTTATGAGAAGGCGGGCCTGTACCTGGCCGATGGCGAACTGCCCGACTACCTGCCGGCGGTGCTGGAGTTTGTTTCAACGCAGCCGCCGCGCGAGGCACAGGCCTTCCTGCTGGAAATGGCACACATCATCAACGCCATCTTCAGTGCCCTGCAGCAGCACGGCAGCCCCTACGCCAGCGTGCTGGGCGCCCTGCTGGAACTGGCGGGCGAAAAGGCCCAGGCGGTCAAGCTGGCCGCAGAGCCGCCACTGGACGAAAGCTGGGCCGAGCCGGTGGTCTTTGACGGCTGCTCCACCCAGGGCCAGGCCAGGCCCGGCCAGGCACAACCCATCCGGATCGTCCGGCCGACCCGGCCCACCCCGCCACCGGCGCCCCAACCCGGTTCACCATCAGGAGTAGCCACATGAACCCCGTCCTGTCCTACCTGCACAACTTCTTTTTCAACATCTACCCCTACATCTGCCTGGGCGTGTTCCTGATGGGCAGCCTGGCGCGCTTCGACCGTGACCAGTACACATGGAAGAGCGACTCCTCGCAGATGCTGCGCACCGGCACGCTGCGCTGGGGCAGCAACCTGTTTCACATCGGTATCCTGTTCCTGTTCTTCGGGCACCTGGTCGGACTGCTGACGCCGCATTGGTTTTACGAGGGCTTCATGAGCGCGCAGACCAAGCAGCGCATGGCCATCTACTCGGGAGGGGCAGCAGGCCTGGTCTGTTTCGTCGGCCTGAGTCTGCTGCTGTACCGGCGCATCTTCGATCCCCGCATCCGTCTCACCAGCCACCGCACCGACATCGCCATCCTCGTCATCCTGTGGGTGCAGCTGGTCATCGGACTGATCACGCTGCCTTACTCGTTCGGGCATTCGGATGCCAGCGCGATGCTCATCCTGGCCGACTGGGCCCAGCGCATCGTCACGTTCCGGCCGAATGCCGACGCCCTGCTGGTGCTGGACTGGCCCTACATGATTCACCTCATCCTGGGCATGACGATCTTTCTGCTCTTCCCGTTCAGCCGGCTGGTGCATGTGTGGAGCGGTTTCGCCACGGTGACCTTCCTGTTCCGCCCGCATCAGGTGGTCCGCAGTCGCCGCCTGAACGTGCCGGCAGGTCACAACGAGCCGCGCAAGCCGGGCGCCAGCGTTTAAACCCCAAACAAGGAAACCTCCATGATGTTCGAAGAACTTCAAGCCAGCCCGGGCACAGAGGCAGCCGCACGGGCAACCGCAGGGGACAACGCACCGGCAGCGGTCGCACAGATCAACGGTGTGCCGCTGCATGGGGCCGGTGACGTCCTCACGCCAGACGAACTGCGCCAGCGTGCCTGCACCGAACTGCTGCGCCAGGCGGCCCAGTCTTCGGGCTTGCTCGACGCCACCGATGCATCCGGTGCAGATGGCATGACCAGCGAGGCCGCCAGCAGCGCCATCGAGGCACTGCTCGAACGTGAGCTCCAGGTGCCTGAACCGTCAGAGGACGCCTGCCGACGCCATCATGCAGCGCATGCCATGGCCTACCGTACCGGCGAAAAGGTAAGGGTGCGGCACATCCTGTTTGCTGTCACACCGGGCGTGGACGTGGTGGCCCTGCGCAACCGCGCAGAGACGACCCTGCTGGACGTGCGCTGCCATGACGGCAGCAAGGTCGATGGATTTGCCGCGGCCGCCGGCACCCAGTCCAACTGCCCCAGCGGCGCAGAAGGCGGCGAGCTGGGCTGGCTCACCCCCACCGACTGCGCACCGGAATTTGCCAAAGAGCTGTTCGGCCATGTGGAAGTGGGCGTTTTGCCACGCCTGGTCCACAGCCGTTTTGGCTTGCACGTGGTGGAAATCCTGGCGCGCGAACCCGGCGTGGATCAACCCTTCGAGGCCGTCCAGGGCGCCGTCACCATGTCACTCAGGCAAAAAGCCTATGTCACAGCCTTGCGCCAATACCTTCGCCTGCTGGCGGGTCAGGCCGTGGTGGAGGGTGTGGAGCTCGAGGCGGCTGGCACGCCGCTGGTCCAGTAGCGCAAAGGTACTTTCCCATGCCCGACGAGCTGCTGCACCGGCTTCGCCGTTTTCACGACCACACCTTTCCTGGCGTCCAGGCGCAGTTTCAGGACCTGGTGACGGGGGGTCAGCACCCGGCGATCCTGTTCATCGGCTGCTCGGACTCCCGGCTCATGCCTTACCTGCTGACCGGTACCGGGCCGGGCGACCTTTTCATCGTCCGCAACGTCGGGGCCTTTGTGCCGCCGCATGACGGCATGATCGACTCCTCCCAGGATGCCGCAGGCGTCTCCCACCGGCCGGGAGGCGTCCATCTGGGGGCAACCCGGCGATGGACGGGTTACCACGGTACCGCGGCCGCCATCGAATTCGCGGTACTCAACCTGCAGGTATCCCGCATCGTGGTGTGCGGCCACAGCCATTGCGGCGGCATCCGCGCGCTGTACGAAGGCGTGTCGCCGCAAGCGCCCAACCTGGCGGCCTGGCTTGAACTCGGACGGGAGGCCGCCCTGCCGGTGCAGGTCAGCCCTGAAGCGCTGCGCCGCACCGAGCAACGCGCGGTGGTACTGCAACTGGAACGCCTGATGGGATACCCCATGGTGCGGGAACGGGTCGAAGCGGGCAAGCTGGCGCTGCATGGCTGGCACTACGTGATTGAAGAAGGCGAGGTGCATGTGTTCGACGTCAAGAGCGGCGAATTCGTGCCGGCATCGAGCGCGTCCCACAGCGGCACCGGCCCCTACAAGCCCACGGAAAACATGGAAGACAGCAACGGCAGTCCGGTCTTCAACGAGATCGACGACAGTTATGGGCCCCTGGCTGCTGGCCGCTAGTGCAGCGTCACGTGAACACCACCGGATGCCCCATGCGGTCGAATGGAATGAAAGCACCGAAGGTGCCGGCCTTGATGGACGCCATCATTCTTTCCAGCGGCTTTTCGGCCTCGCCGGATGTGGGCGCCCTGCCGTTGCGCCCCGAAAGTCCCGCCACAAAAACCATGACCCAGTCGTGACCAAACTGACGCGACTCTTCTTCCAGCGCGCTGAAGCCCGTGATTTCTTCCGGCGTCTTGTCGACGCTCATCAAGGGAATGAGCGCACCGCCCCGGCCCGCACGGAATTGCTCGCGCTGATCCGGTGTGCTGTCGTCGGTGAGTTCCGTTCCGACAAACACAAACAGAAGCCGCTGCGGCTCGGGCTGTTGCCGGGCCGCGCCCAGCAAGTCGTCGAAACTGGAGATATCCATGGCGTGAGTCCCTGATGGTGCGTTTTACTTGAAGTGGAACGGGGATACTGCAAAAATTGATTCTCTCAGGTTTGTTCTGCATCAAACTGCCCGGCGCATCCCATCCGTACGATGTGTCAAGCCATTCACCGGAACCGCCCCATGCCAGACCAATTGTCCAGACCCGCCACCGCCCTCCATGCCCTCCCCCCGCAGGACATCAGCGAAGAGATTCTGCTGGAAAAATATGGCAAGGGCGCAGAGAAAAGCATTCTTGACGTCAACCAGCGCGTGGCGCACGCGCTGGCCCAGGTTGAAGCGCCGGAGCTGCGCCTCCAGTGGGAAGGCCGCTTCCTGCAAGCCTTGCAGCAGGGCTTCCTGCCGGCTGGCCGCATCCAGTCCGCCGCTGGCACGGACCTGTCCGCCACGCTGATCAACTGCTTTGTGCAGCCGGTCGGGGACTCCATCTCGCAGGCGGAAGACGGCCACCCCGGCATCTATACCGCCCTCACGGAGGCGGCGGAAACCATGCGCCGCGGCGGTGGCGTCGGCTACGACTTTTCGCGCATCCGCCCGCGCGGCGCCTGGGTCGGCAGCACCCAGAGCAGTGCTTCAGGGCCGGTCAGCTACATGCGGGTGTTTGACCGTTCATGCGAGACGGTCGAATCCGCCGGTTCCAGGCGGGGCGCACAAATGGGCGTGCTGCGATGCGACCACCCCGACATCGAGGAGTTCATCCACGCCAAGGATGGCGGCGACCTGCGCAACTTCAACATCTCGGTGGGGGTCACCGACGCCTTCATGGAGGCCGTGGTCGCCGATACGGAGGTCTCCCTGGTTCATCGCGCCCAACCCGGGGTGGAGCAGAAAGCCGCAGGGGCGTTTCAGGGTCCCGACAACGGGCTGTGGATTTACCGCAAACTCAGGGCGCGGGATCTGTGGGACCAGATCATGCGGTCAACCTATGACCATGCCGAGCCAGGCGTCCTGTTTCTCGATCACATCAACCGCGACAACAACCTGTCGTACTGCGAAACGATTTCCAGCACCAACCCCTGCGCCGAGCAGCCGCTGCCGCCTTACGGATGCTGCTGTCTGGGCTCGATCGACCTGACCCGTTTTGTGCTGGACCCCTTTGATGAAAAAGCCCGCTTCGACGAGGCCGCGTTTACCGAGATGGCCCGCGTGGCGGTTCGCATGCTCGACAACGTGCTGGACGTCACGGTCTGGCCCCTGCCACAGCAACAGGAAGAAGCGCGCAACAAACGCCGCGTCGGCCTGGGCTTCACCGGGCTGGGCGATGCGCTGGTCATGCTCAACCTGCGCTATGACACGCCCGAGGCCCGCGACATGGCACGGCACATCTCCGAAGTCATGCGCGACGCGGCCTATGACGCCTCGGTGGAGCTTGCGCGTGAACGCGGCGCCTTCCCGCTGTTCAATGCCGACCTGTACCTGAGCGGCCAGCGCTTTGCCTCACGGTTGCCGCAGCCGCTCAAGGAGCGCATCCGCGCCCACGGGCTGCGCAACTCGCACCTGCTGTCCATCGCACCCACCGGCACCATCAGCCTGGCGTTTGCCGACAACGCCAGCAATGGCATCGAGCCGGCCTTCAGCTGGCGCTACACCCGCAAGAAACGCATGCCCGACGGCAGCCTCAAGGAATATGCGGTGGAAGACCACGCCTGGCGGCTTTACCGCCATTTGCGCGGCGACGACGCTGCGCTGACCCCGGCCTTCGTGACGGCACTGGAAATGAGCGCGCAGGCCCATGAAGCCATGGTGGCGGCCGTCGCGCCCTACATCGACACGGCGATTTCAAAAACCGTCAATGTGCCGGCCGACTACCCCTACGCAGACTTCCAGAACCTCTACCTCGAAGCCTGGCAGTCCGGCCTGAAGGGGCTGGCCACCTACCGGCCCAATGCCGTGCTGGGCTCCGTGCTCAGCGTCGCCCCCACGGCCGCTCCGCTGCAGATCAACGATGCCAACCGGCGCCTGGCGCTGGAGCGCCTGCCCGCGCCCGTGCTGTCGTCCCTGCGCTGGCCGGGCCGGCCAGAGTTGCCCGGGGGCAATCCGGCCTGGACTTTCATGGTGCACCACCCCTTCGGCGACTTTGCGCTGTTCGTCGGCGAGCTGGCGCCCGAAGGTGGCGGCGCGTCGCAGCCCTTTGAAGTCTGGGTCAACGGTGCCGAACAGCCCCGCGGCCTGGGCGCAATGGCCAAGACGCTGTCGATGGACCTGCGGGCCAACGACCCCGCATGGCTGCAGCTCAAGCTGGACGCGCTAGCCACGGTGGCCGAAGAACGCGCGTTCGAGATGCCGTTCCCGCCGCATGGCGAACTGCGCATGTTCCCGGGCGTTGTGGCGGCGACCGCAGCGGTCATTCGCTGGCGCTGCGACCAGCTCAAGCCCCTGCAGCCAGCCGTCAAGGCCGGCGCCACACCAGTGATGGACGCCATGTTCAGCCGCGAGGAGCCGAAAACCGGCCCCTCAGGCACGCTGGCCTGGGCGGTGGACATCGAGAACCCCGCCACCGGCGAAAACTTCACCCTCACGCTGAAAGAAGTGACCTTGCCGGGTCCGGATGGCAGCACCGTTACCCGGCCCTGTGCCGTGGGGTTTTCAGGCAACTACCCGCGCGCGCTCGACGGCCTGGCACGCCTGCTGTCGCTTGACATGCGGGTGATTGATCCGGCATGGATTGGCATGAAGCTGCGCAAACTGCTCAACTACGCCGAGCCGCTGGGCCACTTCATGGCTTTTGTGCCGGGCCTGCCCCACGGCGAGCGGCGCCAGCAGACCTGGCCCTCGACCGTGGCCTATATGGCGCGCCTCATCATTCACCGCTACGCCATGCTTGGCATCCTCAATGAAGAAGGCTTTCCGCTGCGGGAGATGGGCGTGCTCGAATCCCCCAGGAACGCGGAGACACCCGCCACGCTGGCCGGCAAGGCCTGCCCGGAATGCGGCAACCCGACCGTCATCCGGAAGGATGGCTGCGACTTCTGCACGGCCTGCGGCTACGTGGGGCAATGCGGCTAGGGCTGCGTCCGTCCGTCCCCTGACGGACGCACCATTCCAACCTCACAACAGCCGGGGCAGGCCGGCGCACGCCGGGCAGCTGCGGCTCCGAAATGGTGCGCCGCACAAATACAGTGCGGAATCAAAAAAATGATGCTTCAGTCTGGCACGCGGCATACGACGCTATTTATTCAGTAGCTGCTTAGGCCTGCTGACAAAAGGTCCGGGGCCAGTCCAGCGCCTGCCAGCGGCCCGCGTGAAAGACAAAGACCTGCTGGCACAGGTCTTGCTCAGAACTCTGTATCGGGCAGCTCACTTCAACGGCGAAGTGGAATGTCCCCCACTGAACAAAGGCGTTCGCACCCTGCATTCACATCCGTTGTGTTTGCCCGGGTCGAGCGCCTTTTTTGTTTTCCTCTTTTGTTTTTTTGTTTCTTGTTTTTTTGTTTTTTGCTTTTTCACTTCTGGAGTCAAAACCGTGACTGATCTGCTGAAATCCTCCCTGACACGCCGTACCGTCCTGCAGGCTGCCGCAGTGGGTGCCGTGGGCATCAACCCGGCGCTGCGTGCTGCTGTTTACGCCCAGGGCTCGGACGCCCCTGAAAAGAAGGAAGTGAAGATCGGCTTCATTCCGCTGACCGACTGCGCCTCGGTGGTCATGGCCTCGGTGCTCGGCATTGACCAGAAATACGGCGTGAAAATCATTCCCACCAAGGAAGCCAGCTGGGCCGGCGTGCGTGACAAGCTGGTCAATGGCGAACTCGACTTTGCCCACGTGCTCTACGGCCTGATTTACGGCGTGCACATGGGCACCGCCGGCCCCAAGAAAGACATGGCCGTGCTGATGACCCTCAACAACAACGGCCAGGCCATCACGCTGTCGAAGAAACTGGCCGACAAGGGCGCGGTCGACGGCGCGGGGCTGGCCAAGCTGATGGCCAGCGAAAAACGCGAATACACCTTCGCCCAGACCTTCCCCACCGGCACGCACGCCATGTGGCTGTATTACTGGCTGGCCGCCAACGGCATCAACCCGATGAAGGATGCCAAGGTCATCACCGTGCCGCCGCCGCAAATGGTGGCCAACATGCGCGTGGGCAACATGGACGGCTACTGCGTCGGCGAGCCCTGGGGGCACCGCGCCATCATTGACGGCATTGGCGTCACGGCCGTTACCACCCAGGACATCTGGAAGGACCACCCGGAAAAAGTGCTGGGCACCACCGGCGAATTCGTCAAGAAATACCCCAACACGGCACGCGCCGTCACCGCCGCCATCATCGAGGCCGGCAAATGGATCGACGCCAGCCTGACCAACAAGAACAAGATGGCCGAAACCGTGGCCGACAAGGCCTATGTCAACACCAGCGTGGACGCCATCAACCAGCGCATCCTCGGCCGCTACCAGAACGGCATGGGCAAGACCTGGGATGACCCGAACTACATGAAGTTCTTCAACGATGGCGCGGTGAACTTCCCCTACCTCTCCGACGGCATGTGGTTCCTCACGCAGCACAAGCGCTGGGGCCTGATCAAGGACCACCCCGACTACCTCGGCATTGCCAAACAGATCAACCAGATCGACATCTACAAGCAGGCCGCCACGGCAGCCAAAGTCAGCGTTCCAAAAGACGCGATGCGCACCAGCAAGCTGATCGACGGCACGGTATGGGACGGCAAGGATCCGAAAAAGTACGCCGACGGCTTCAAGGTCCGCGCCTGACATGGCTGCTGGGCATTCATCAATCTCCCACGAAAGGACGTGACACCATGGTCAGTGCCGTATTCCACAACCCGCTGGACGCCGCCGCGCCAGCCGCTCGCAGCAGCGAACGCAGCGCTGCATATCCGACAGCTGCCACCGCGCACAAACCGGGGGCGCCAGCCCACAATGACATGAAGAATCCCGCCCCGTCCGTCATCACGGCCCCAGCAGCCCCCGCCGCAGCCCGGCAGCCATGGGACTCGTCATCCCTCTGGCTCGCCATCCTGCCACCCCTGCTGGGCATGGGCCTGCTGGTGCTGGTGTGGGAGCTGGTCTCCGTGGGTACCGGCGCCAGCATTCCCTCGCCCAGGGACACCTTCATCCAGGCAGTGCAGGTGTTCAGCGATCCGTTCTACAACAAGGGCCCGAATGACCAGGGCGTGGGCTGGAACGTGCTGAGCTCGCTCAAGCGCGTGGCCATGGGCTTCGGCATGGCGGCCATCGTCGGCATTCCGGTCGGCTTCATGATCGGCCGCTTCGACTTTTTGAGCCGCATGTTCAACCCGCTGATCAGCCTGTTGCGCCCGGTGTCGCCGCTGGCCTGGCTGCCGATCGGTCTGCTGGTGTTCAAGGGCGCCAACCCGGCCGCCATCTGGACCATCTTCATCTGCTCGATCTGGCCCATGATCATCAACACCGCGGTGGGCGTGCAGCGCGTGCCGCAGGACTACATGAACGTGGCCCGCGTGCTCAACCTGTCCGAGTGGAAGATCGTCAGCAAGATCCTCTTCCCCGCCGTGCTGCCCTACATGCTGACGGGCGTGCGCCTGGCCGTCGGCACCGCCTGGCTGGTCATCGTGGCAGCCGAAATGCTGACCGGCGGCGTCGGTATCGGCTTCTGGGTCTGGGACGAGTGGAACAACCTGAACGTCAAGAACATCATCATCGCGATTTTCGTGATCGGCATTGTGGGGCTGGTGCTGGAGTTTGCGCTGATCAAGCTCGCCACCGCCTTCACCTTCGAAGAAGTGAAGAACTGATAAACCCAACCACCGAGGATGACGACCATGAGCACATCTTTCACCACCAAGTACATCGAAATCCAGGGCGTCGAGCAGACCTTCAAGACCAAGAAAGGCCCGTTCTGCGCGCTGCAAAATATCAACCTGACGGTCGCCCGCGGTGAATTCGTCGCGCTGATCGGCCATTCAGGGTGCGGCAAGTCCACCCTGCTCAACCTGATTGCCGGCCTGACCACCCCCACCCAGGGCAGCCTGCTGTGCGCCAACCGCGAAATTTCGGGGCCGGGCCCCGAGCGCGCCGTGGTCTTCCAGAATCATTCGCTGTTGCCCTGGCTCACCTGCTTTGAGAACGTCTACCTCGCGGTGGAACGCGTCTTTGCACCAACAGAAAGCAAGGCGCAGCTCAAGGCCCGCACCGATGCGGCCCTGGCCATGGTGGGGCTGACCCCTGCCGCGCAGAAGCGCCCTGGCGAAATCTCCGGCGGCATGAAGCAGCGTGTGGGCATTGCCCGCGCGCTGTCGATGGAACCCAAGGTCCTGCTGCTCGACGAGCCCTTCGGTGCCCTGGATGCCCTGACCCGCGCCAAGCTGCAGGATGAATTGCTGCAAATTGTCGCCACCACACAAAGCACCGTGGTCATGGTGACCCACGATGTGGATGAAGCCGTGCTGCTCTCCGACCGCATCGTGATGATGACCAACGGCCCGTCCGCCACCATTGGCGAGGTCCTGAGCGTCGAGCTGCCCAGGCCGCGCAACCGCGTGGCGCTGGCCGAAAGCGCGCAGTACCTGCAGTACCGCAAGGCCGTAATTGATTTTCTGTACACGCGCCAGGCGCATGTGGAAAAGGCAGCCTGAACGGGCTCAACGGTCCCCAAAAACTGCGTCAACGCAAACCGGGTCGCGCCGCAATTCCTGCAAAAGCAACAAGAAAGATTCACCCATGTCCGCCGTTTTACCTGCCCCTGGATCCAGGAGGGCCGCCGCCCTGCAGAGCCGGTCTCTCAACACAAAGAGAACACGCTCGCGCGGCCTGGCTTCGTTTGGAAAATACCGCGAGATCATCATTGCGGTGGCCCTGTTCCTGCTGTTCGACCTGGGTGTTCTGGTCCTGAATTTCTACACTTCCTTCCAGATCGCCGAGGACGCCCTCGGCGTGAATCTGTCGGGGCGCCAGCGCATGCTCTCGCAGCGCACGGCCAAGGCCCTGCTGGCCGTGGATGCCGCGCGCATCAAGGGCGTGCCGGCCGAGAAGGAAACCGAGGAGCTCAAGAACGCCGTGCGGCTGTTCGATGTATCGCTGAAGGGCTTCCAGTCCGGCGGCACGGTGCCTGGCGGTGACGGCAAGCCGGTGGTTTTGCACGCCGCCCATGGCGCCAAGGCGGTCGAGGTCCTGAAAAAGGCGCAGGACATCTGGACCCCGTACCAGGAAAAACTGGCACCGGTGCTGGCCGGAACAGCCAGCGAACCCGAACTGCAGGCCGCGGTGGACTATGCCAAGGCCAACAACCTCAAGCTGCTGGGCCTGATGAACGAATTGACCACCGCACTGGAAGCGGTGGCATCGGACCGCGCCACCACGCTGCGCATGGTGCAGACCGGCGGCATTGTGCTGGCGCTGCTCAACTTTGCCTTCATCCTGTTCAAGTTCCTGCGCCGCCTCCATACCTCGGACGCAGCCATCGACGCCGCCAACGAGGAGAACCGCGAGATTCTTGTCAGCGTGCGCGAGGGCCTGTTTCTGCTCACACCCGACAACCGCCTGGGCTCGCAACTGTCCCGTTCGGCCCATGACCTGTTCGGCAGGTCACTGGTGCCGGGCCAGAACTTTTTCGAACTGCTGTCCACCCTGGTTTCGGAAAAGGCACTCAACGACGCGCGGGATTATGTCCAGCTCCTGTTTTCGCCGCACGTCAAGGAACAGCTGGTCCAGGGCATCAACCCGCTGGCCGAGGTCGAACTCACGGTGAGGAACCGGCTGGGCCAGAATACGACCCGCTACCTGTCCTTTCACTTCAACCGGGTACAGGAGGACGACACCGTCCACCACCTGCTGGTGACCGTGCAGGACATCACGGAGAAGGTGGAGCTGCAAGCCCGGCTGGCCAGCGAGCGTCAGCGCTCGCAGAAAGAGCTCTCCATGATGCTCAAGGCCTTTGAAACCGATCCGGCGATGATGCGGGCGTTTGTCGAGCGGGCCGAAGCCTCGCTGCTGGAGGTCAATGACCTGCTGCGAAGCACCTCGTCCGCCGCCTCGGAAATTCAGGTACTCAAGGCCGTGGACGGTGCCTACCGGCGCGTTCATGCGATCAAGGGCGATGCAGCTTCCCTGGGCCTGGAGATTCTGGCCACGCTGGCCCACCAGTTCGAAAGCGAACTGCAAAAGCTCAAGGACAGCGGCGCCGCCACCGGCGACGCGCTGCTCGCCCTGCCTTTGCCGCTGGAAGACCTGCTGAACAAGGTCGCCTCGTTCAAGGCATTGGGCCGGAGAAAAACAGGCGGCGAGTCGACGGAGGGTGCGACGCAGGCCCTGAACGCCACGCTGACGAAACTGGCCACCGATGTGGGCAGTGACTGCGGCAAACGCATCAATGCCACGGTGCGCATGAGCAGTGCCCTGGACATGGCGGCCGACAAGATCGACCTGGTGCGCGAAATCGCCATCCAGCTGGTTCGCAATGCCGTGGTGCACGGCGTCGAGGCCCCCTCAACCCGGATCGCATCACAAAAACCCGCTGAAGGACAGATCGCAGTCAACCTCACCCGCGATGAAAGCAGCCAGTGGCAGCTCAGTGTTCGCGACGACGGTGCCGGCCTCAATGCGGCCCAGGTGCGCCAACGCCTGCTGGAGCTGAACTGGTACACCGCGGAGCAGCTGCAGGGCTTCAGCGACAAGCAGGTCATCGCGCACATCTTCAAGCCCGGTTTTTCCACCGTTTTGACCACGTCCCGCCATGCTGGCCGCGGCGTTGGCCTGGATCTGGTGCAGGCGAATGTGCAGAGCCTGGGCGCACGTTTGCTGCTGTCGAGCACGCCGGGCCAGCACACCGAATTCAAGATCTGCTTTGCAGCCTGAACATATGGCCCCCACGCTTTTCACTTCGTGTAATGCGCTGCCCCCCGGGGGGGCGCTGCGCCTGCGGTCTGGCAAAGCCAGTCCCGCGGCCCCGGCTTGGTCTGGATCGAAGCCCCGCGTTCGCTCAGGGCGTGTAGCTCCCGAGTCCTTGCAGGCCGCGGCGCGCGAGACGCTTCGCCTCAAGGGAAACATTTGCATTTTCAGAAAAACACACAAGGAGGAACCGCACCATGCGATTGCTGATCGTTGACGATTCCAACATGATCCGGACCCGCATCTCGCGGGTGGTCCAGAACGGCGGCCTCAAGGGTGTCGTGCTGGCGGGCCTTGCCAAAAATGGCGTGGAGGCCGTGCGCATTGCCAAGGCGACGCACCCCGAGGTGGTCACCATGGACCTGACCATGCCCGAAATGGACGGCATCGAATGCATTCAGGCGCTGCTGAGATTCGATCCCAAGATCAACATTCTGGTGGTCAGTGCCCTGAGCGACAAATCAACCGCGATCCAGGCGCTCAAGCTGGGCGCACGCGGCTTTGTTGCCAAACCTTTCACCGACGAAGAGCTGCAAATTGCATTGCTTGACGTTGCCGATGCCCGCTAAGGAGAGCTTTGTGGCCACGCTCAACGAAACCGACCTCAAACTGTTCATTGACTCCATCAGGCATTACCTGAAGGTCACCACCCGGCAGGAGCCCCAGATTACCTCGGCCTTTCTCGGCACGGGCGATGTGGAAGGCTTTGAATTCAACGGCATCGTCACATTTTCCGGCAGCCACAACGGCCATGTCATTGTCTCGATGCCAGCCAAACTGGTGCGCGAAATCCTGCTGCTGCAGCACGAGACCGACCTGAGCGACAGCAACCTGCTGGACGCTGTCGGCGAAATCGCCAACACCCTGGCCGGCAATGCCCGCAAGGCCCTGGGGCCGGAACTCCAGATCTCGGTCCCGATCAAGCTGCACGGCGTGCAAGGCATCAAGGCGAGAGTGCGCAAGCATCCCTATGTGATCACCCTGCGCTGGAACCACTATGAAGCCCTGGTGTGCGTGGACATGGAGCGCAGGCACTGATGGATCGAACGGCATAGAACAGCAGGACAGACCGCCAAACAGCGCTTGAACAAACCGCCCGGCCCTGCCACCAGGGCCGGGTGCGCACGGTATTTGTGCGCCGCACCAAAATACTCCCGACTTTCGGCCGAAATTGCGCTGCAACAGTGCACTTTTTACGCCCCAAGGTGGCATGATTTTCGCACTCATTCTGTGAATTAATCATCTTTATAGAAGGTTTGCACCATGGTGGGGTTTCGTACTTTTCTCAAGGCTGGCCACGGGCCAACGCTCGGCGCAGCGTTCTTCTACTTCGCGTTTTCGTGCTGCATCTGGGTCATGAACGGCGCCATGGCACCCTTTATTTCAGAAACCTATGGCCTGTCGCCCGCGCAAAAAGGCGTGATGCTGTCGATTCCGATTTTTGCCGGGGCCCTGATGCGCTTTCCGCTGGGCGTGCTGGCCCAGTACATAGGCCGCAAGAACGCCACGCTGGTCGAAATGGGCATGATCATGGTCGCGCTGCTGTTCGGCTATTTTCTGGTTGACTCGTACAACAGCCTGCTGGCGATGGGCGTGCTGCTGGGCATTGCCGGCGCCAGTTTTGGCGTGGCGCTCAGCCTGGGTTCGGGCTCTTTTCCGGCTCGCTATAAGGGCTTGGCCATGGGCCTGGTCGGTGCGGGCAACGTGGGCACGGCCGTCTCGGTGCTGGTAGCGCCGGCGCTGGCCCAGCGTTTCGGCTGGCAATCGGTCTACGGCATTGCCGCGCTGGCCATGCTGCTGCCGATGGCCGCCATGATTCTGTTTGCCAAGGAACCGGACGATGTCGACAGCCACGCCACCTTGCGCGAACACGTGGCCTGCCTGTTCGAAAAAGACGGCTGGGCCTTCAGCCTGCTCTACGCCGTGACTTTCGGCGGCTTCATCGGCCTGGCAACCTTTTTGCCGTCCTATTACTACGACCAGTTCGGCGTGAGCAAGGTGCAGGCCGGGCAGTTGTCGATGCTCGCGGCCTTCATGGGCGCGGCGCTGCGCATTTTCGGCGGGTGGATCTCGGACCGCTGGGGCGGCGTCAATACCCTGAGCGTGGTGCTGCTCACGATCGCCGGCACGCTGATCGCCTGCGGCCTGGCCACCTCCTCCCTGGTGGCCACCACGCTGCTGCTGATGCTGTGCTTTGCGGCACTCGGCGCCGGCAACGGCGCGCTGTTCCAGCTGGTGCCGCTGCGCTGGCCGCTGGCCACCGCGGTGGCAGGCTCCATGATTGGCGAGATCGGCGCGCTGGGTGGCGGCCTGGTTCCCAATGCCATGGGTCTGTCCAAACAATACACCGGAACCTACATGTGGGGCTTTATCTTCTTTGCCGCGCTGTCCCTGATCATGCTGGCGATGCTCCGGGTCATGCAGATCCGCTGGACGCGCACCTGGGCGGAAAAAGGAGGTCGCGCGCGCGTCGTTCCGGCGTGAGCCCGCTTCCGTCACAGGCTGGATTCGCGACGCGGAGTGAAGCCGCGCAGCAGGTAGCCGAAGACAAAAAGGCAGAGGAAAGACGGTAGCGCGCGTAGCGCCTGAGCCGGCACAAAACCGCCTGCTTCTCTTGCTTTTCTTGTTTCCCTTGCCTGACTAGGTACTGCCGCGCACCACCAGCTCATAGCCCACATTCACGCAGGGTTCCGCCACCGGATCACCATGCATGAGGGCCAGCAGCATGCCGGCAGCCGCCGTGCCGATTTCAGCACGCGGCGTGCGAACCGTGGTGAGGGTCGGCAGCATCTGGTCGCTTCCGGTCAGGTCGTTGAACCCGGCTATGGCAACCCGCCCCGGCACTGCAACGCCCAGGCGCAGCGCAGCCAGCAAAGCGCCTTGCGCCAGGTCGTCATTGCAGAAGAAGATGGCGTCCACTGCAGGCTGCTGCCCCATGATTTGCTCAAACATCTGCGCACCGAGCGCGAGTGAAGAAGGCGCCGGATTGAGCCATTCCAGCTGCGGCGCATAAAGACCTGCTGTGCCCAGTTCACGGCGCCAGCCCTCCAGCCGCTGCAGTGTCCGCGGGTCCAGCTGGGCGCCGGCAAACGCGATGCGCCGGCGACCTCTTTGCAGCAAATGGCGCGTCATCTCGGCACCGGCATCGGCCTGCGAGAAGCCGACGCAGTACAGGCCCGGCACACCGGCCGCGTCCATCAGGTGAACACAGGGAACGCCGCTCTGCAGGATCAGCGCGCGGGTGGCGTCGTTGCGCTCGAGGCCGGTCACCATGAGACCGGCCGGGCGGTGCAGCAACTGCTCGCGCAACAAATGCTCTTCCTCGCTCGCATCGTAGTGCGTGATGCCAATCAGGGTCTGGAAGCCGGCCGGGCGCAAGGTCCGCTGGACCGCTTCGAGCAGGTCGACAAACAGGGCGTTGGACAGCATCGGTATCAGCACCGCCACGTGGGAGCTGTGACGCGACGCCAGCGCGCGTGCCGCCGGGTCGGGCACATAGCCCAGCTTGCTGGCCGACGCCTGGACACGGGCCACCAGCTCGGGGTCGACCGCTCGCTCGCCCCGCAGGGCGCGCGAAACCGTGATGGGACTCACCCCGGCCGCTTGCGCCACATCGGCGAGCGTCACGCGGCCAGTCGCGCGCGGTCGTGCAGGGTGTGGGTTCATGGTTTAGGGTAAATACTGAGTTGCAGAACTGTCATATTCGCATAGGATAGCGCTATCCAAACGCGGGCGAGCCATGGGAATTCCCTAACAGAAGTGAAATTCTTCAGGGGAAAAACCAAGGCCTGGCCCGCTATTTTTTAAACCCATTGGGATAGCGCTATCCAATTTTCAAAATGAGTGATTCCATCGTCATCATGGGCGTGGCCGGTTGCGGCAAGTCCAGCCTGGGACGGGCGGTTGCCCAACTCACCGGCCTGCGGCTGATCGAGGGAGATGACCACCACAGCGCCGAGAGCCTGGCCAAAATGAGCCAGGGCATCGCCCTGACCGACGCCGACCGCGAGGGCTGGCTGGGCCGGCTCTGCACCGAATTGCAAGCCCATTCCGGCGGTCTCGTGCTCACCTGCTCGGCGCTCAAGCGCAGCTACCGCGAACGGCTGCGCCAGGCCGCTCCCGGACTGCGTTTTGTATACCTTGAAATCAGCCGCGCGGAGTCCCAGGTCCGCGTGCAGGCCCGCGCTGCGACGCATTTCTTTTCCACCAGCCTGGTCGACAGCCAGTTTGCCGCACTGGAGCCGCCCACCGGCGAGGCCGGCGTGCTGCGCGTCGATGCACGGGCCCCCATTTCACAACTGCAAGCCGAAGTCACCGCGTGGCTGGGCACCAAGGAGCGAGCATGAATCAGGAAGAAGAACCGTCGGGCGTGGTCCGGCGGCTGAGCAATACCGCCATGGCCATTTGCCTGGGCGTGATGGCAGTCGCCGTCTTTGTCAACGTCGTTTTGCGCTACGGCTTCGGCAGCGGCGTTGCAGCCAGCGAGGAGCTTTCCCGTTTGCTGTTTGTCTGGATGGTCTTCATAGGCGCCACAGCCGCTTATCCGGCCGGCGAGCACATGGCATTCACGTCGCTGGTCGGCGCCCTGCGCAACCGGCCCCGGCTGATGACGGCCATGACGCTGCTGATCCGGCTGCTGGTGCTGCTGGGCTGCGCCTTGCTGGCCTGGGGCGCGTGGCAGCAGGTCGTGGTCGGCCTGGACAGCCGCTCCGTGGTGCTGGGCTACCCGACGGCCCTGCTGCCCCTGCCGGCCTTTTTGTGCGCGACGGCCATCGGGCTGATGGCGCTTGTCGAACTGATCAAACGCACACCGCTGGACCTCGGTCACGGTGTGGAAGTGGAGTAAGCAGCATGAGCAACGAAGGTCTGGCATTCATCATTTTTTCCGCAGGCATGCTGCTGCTGATGGGCATCGGCATGAACATGGCCCTGGCGCTGGTGCTGACCGGCGCCGGCATGGCCTGGGTGCTCGGATTCTGGGACACGCAGCTGCTGGCGCAAAACCTGGTCGCCGGCGTGGACAGCTTTCCGCTGCTGGCGGTTCCGTTTTTCATTCTGGCCGGCGAGCTGATGAACTCGGGCGGCATCAGCCGCCGCATCATCGCCATGGCCCAGGCCTGGGTGGGCCACATTCGCGGCGGCCTCGGCTTCGTGGCGATTGGCGCTGCCGTGCTCATGGCCAGCATGAGCGGCTCGGCGCTGGCCGACACGGCCGCGCTGGCCACCATCCTGCTGCCCATGATGCGCCAGCAAGGCTACCCGATGCACACCTCGGCGGGGCTGATCGCTTCGGGCGGCATCATCGCGCCCATCATTCCGCCGTCCATGCCCTTCGTGATTTACGGTGTCACGACCAACACGTCGATATCGGCGCTGTTTATCTCCGGCATCGTGCCCGGGCTGATCATGGGTGCGGGCCTCATCGTGGCCTGGAAACTGGTGCTGCGCAAGATCGAACTGCCGCACGGTGAGCCCCTGCCCATGGCAGAGCGCCTGCGCGCTACCGCCAAGGCCTTCTGGGCCCTGCTGATGCCCCTCATCATCATCGGCGGCATGAAGTCCGGCATCTTCACGCCGACCGAAGCCGCCGTGGTGGCCGCTTTTTACGCACTGGTGGTGGCGCTGTTTGTGCACCGCGAGATGAAACTCACCGAAGTGCATGGCGTGCTGGTTCGGGCGGCCAAGACCACCGCCATCGTGATGTTCCTGTGCGCCGGTGCGCAGGTCGCCAGTTACATGATCACGCTGGCCGACCTGCCCAGCGTGCTGGTGTCCTGGCTGGGTCCGCTGGTGCAGAGCCCCCGCCTGCTGATGGCCGTCATGATGGTGACGCTGGTGATCATCGGCACGGCGCTGGACCTGACGCCGACCATCCTGATCTTCGCGCCGGTCATGCTGCCGATCGCGGTCAAGGCCGGCATCGACCCGGTGTACTTCGGGCTGATGTTCATCCTCAACGGAGCCATCGGCCTGATCACGCCACCGGTGGGCACCGTGCTCAACGTCGTGGCGGGTGTCGGCCGGCTGTCGATGCACCAGGTCATCAAGGGCGTCAACCCCTTCCTCGTCACCTACCTGCTGATCCTGTCCGTGTTCGTCATGTTCCCGCAGATCGTCACCGCACCCGTTGCGTGGATGCGCTGACCGCTTTCATTTCACCTTCATTTCATCTTCATTTTCAAACCAAGGAGACTTCCGTGATTCATTTCCGCCGTACCCTGATGGCCCTTACCGCCGCAGCCGCGCTGACCGCGTCGTTTGCCGCCCTGTCGCAAGACATCAAACCCCGCCTGATCCGCTTCGGCTATGGCCTGAACGAGCAGAGCAACCAGGGCCGCGCCGCCAAGGTCTTTGCCGACCAGGTCGAGAAGGCCTCCGGCGGCAAGATGAAGGTGCGGGCCATCGGCGCGGCAGCGCTGGGGCCCGATACGCAGATGCAGCAGGCCCTGATTGGCGGCGCCCAGGAGATGATGGTGGGATCCACCGCCACGCTGGTGGGCATCACCAAGGAGATGGCGCTGTGGGACACGCCCTTCCTGTTCAGCAACGCGCGCGAGGCAGACCAGCTGCTGGACGGCCCGATTGGCGAGAAGGTCAAGGCCAAGCTGCAGGAAAAGGGACTGGTCGGCCTGGTGTACTGGGAAAACGGATTTCGCAACCTGACCAACAGCAAGCGCCCGGTCAGCAAGATGGAAGACCTCGATGGCATCAAGCTGCGGGTGATGCAGAACAACGTCTTCCTGACCAGCTTCAAGACGCTGGGCGCCAATGCTGTTCCCATGGCTTTCTCGGAGCTGTTCAGCGCACTGGAGACCAACACGGTGGATGGCCAGGAAAATCCTTACAACACCATCCTGTCCAGCAAGTTTTATGAGGTGCAGAAATACCTGACCGTGACCAATCACGTGTACAGCCCGTGGATTGTTCTGGTCAGCAAGAAATGGTGGGACCAGCTCTCGAAAGACGAGCAGAAGGTGCTGATGGACGCGGCCAAGGCCAGCCGCGATTTCGAGCGCAAGGACACCCGCCAGGAAGCCGCGCAAGCCGTGGCCGAGCTCAAGGCCAAGGGCATGAAGGTCAACGAACTGTCCGACGGTGAAGCTTCGCGCATGCGCAACAAGCTGACCAAGGTCTACGCCCTGATCGGTGCGGACGTCGGCATGGAAACCTGGATCGAAACGCAGAACGAACTGATGAAAATCCGCAGCAAGAAGTAAGCGCCTGCAAACCAGGGCTGGGCTGAAGCAGGGGGAAGGCGAGAAGGTGAACAACCGGGAAGCAGGAACTTCACTGTCCCCTGCCCCGACCCGCCCCGCCCCGCCCCCATCCTGCCCCGCCTCCACTTCCTTCGGCACGTCCCGGGCTGTAACGCCAGCGGGTCCCCCAAGGGCCCGCCATGACTATTTCGGCAGGAACAGCAGCCAGTAAATCAGCAGCAGGTTGACCAGCACGCTGATCACCAGGCCGACCTTCCAGAGCCCGGCGGGATCCCGCTGGATCAGCCGGCTCGCGGGCGGCGCCGTCAAGGGCCGCGAGGCGCCCCGCTCCAGCGCCAGCAGCAGTTCCTCGGCGGTTTCGAAGCGCTGGCGCTTGTCGCGCGCCACGGCCTTCAACACGACATGGTCCAGCCAGATCGGTACCTCGGGGTTGTGGCGGCTGGGCGGGATCGGGTCGTGGTAGTAGCGCCCCGCCTGATAGGGCAGCACCTCGCCATAGGGCAGCTTGCCGGTCAGCAACTGGTACAGCGTCACGCCGAGCGCGAACAGGTCGCTTTGCGCATCGGGTAGCTCCTGCGCGATGTCGCCGCCAGCGCCGCCGGGCTTGACCCCAAAACCCCATTGCTCGGGATTGATATAGCTGGGCGTGCCGGCATGCAACTGGCGCATGGCCTCCGGCTCGCGGCCCGTCAAGGCCACCCCCAGATCGAGCACCCGAAGCATGCCGTCCTCGCCCTGGTGCAGGTTGGCGGGCTTGATGTCGCGGTGGATCACGCTCTGGCGATGCAGGCGGCCCAAGGCCTTGGCGGCCTGGGTTGCGATGGTCAGGACCTGCGGCAGGCTGAAGGCATGCTTGCGGTCGAGTTGCTGCTGAAGTGTTTCGCCGGCATGCCAGTCGTAGAGCAGGTAAAAGGCGCTGGCCGCCTTGACGCCCGGCGGATGGTCATGCAGGTGGACCAGATGGTCGGCCGCGCGGGACGACTGCATGCGCTTGGCCAGCCAGGCTTCGTGGGCCAGCATGGCGCGTTCCTGCGGATCCTGCGCACGCGCGGGGTGCAGCGTCTTGATCGCATAGAGTTTCTGGCTCGCGACATCACGCACCTGGTAGAGCAGGTTGACGCCATTGTCGGCAACGAGGGCCGTGACGGACAGGCCATCCAGCAGGCTGCCCACCTTGAGTCGCCGCGGCACCGGCAGGGCCTGCGCCTGGCGGTTTTCATCCTGCAGATTGGCATCGAGCAAGCCCAGCACGCGCACCACCAGGGCAGTGACGTTGTCCGTCGTGCCTGCGGCCATCGCGGCATCGACCAGCTGCTGGCTGAGGGCTTTCGCATCCACCCCGGTTTCTCCGGCACGCCCGGACAGGCTGGCAGGAAGAACCAGGGCGCTCAGCCGCTTGCCCGGCAGTACGTTGTGCACGCCATCGGACAGCAGCACGAAAACATCGCCCACCTGCAGGTCACCCTGGGAATAGTCCACCACCAGGCGGTCTTCCGCGCCCACGCAACGCAGCAGCTGGTGCCGGAAATCGGGGTGATCGACCACATGGTCGCTGGTGAGCTGCATCAGGTGGCCGGCACGCAGCAGGTAAGCGCGGGTGTCGCCGACATGGGCCAGCGAATACGATTGCCCCCGCAACACCACGGCCGTCAGGGTGGTCAGGCCGAGCACCGGATGCCTGCGCCGGTTCAGGCCCGCCAGCCAGGCATTTTGCGCGCCAATGATCCGGTCCAGCGCCACCGTGGTGTCCCAGGTCTCGGGCGTGCCGTAATAATCGCGCACCAGGCTGGTGACGGTGGTTTGCGCCGCCTCCTTGCCCATGCCGCCGGTACTCACCCCGTCGGCGATCGCCACGATGGACCCCATGCCCTCCCGGCCGGGCTCCGGCAGCATGGCCGCGCAGAAGTCCTCGTTGCTGTCTTTACGGCCCGCAAGCGTTGCGAAGCCAATGTCCAGATCAAATGCCATGCACCAACATAAGCAAGTCCCATGCCCGAATTTGGTGCACTGCAATATAAACCATGCCCGCTACCCCACCAGCATCTGCATGCTGCGCTCGTAATGCACGGATAACTTCTCGAACACACCAAGCAACTCCTCGCTGGCCACGGCCAGGCGCTCCAGCCGCTCCAGCAGTTCCGGGGCACCCTGCCCGACCGGTGCAGCGCCGGCCAGCATGTGCTCCCAGCACACGGCGGCAGCATCCAGCGATGCGCGGATCTCCCCACTGGTGAGGGGGATTTCGTTCAGGTATTTGAGCGCCTGCTCGAAGGACGCCCGGGACTGGGCCATGCCCTCGGTGTAGCGCGGCGTGGCAGCCTTGCCACCCATCGCCTCGAGCAGGGCGTATTTCGCAAAACGCTGGCTCAGCATGCGCTGGCGACCTGCCAGGTTGAGGACTTGCAGCGGGGGCATGGCACCCGCATTTTCCAGGCTGCCGGTCAGCCGCTCGGCCTCCTGCAGCAGCCGCTCGGCGAGTTCGTCGAGCGGGCCCATGTGGCGAGCCTGCGGTTCGTCCTGCAATGCCTGCTTGAGCTGGCCCCAGGTCTGGACAACCTGCCCCAGCAAGTCCCCGAAGGTGGGCTTGGACAGGCTTTTGCCGAGGGCCGCGATATTCGCGTCAATGCGCAGGACGGACTCTTTCAGGTGCTCTTTGGCCTGCGCAACCTGCACCCCCGCCAACTGCTGCAAGGCCAGCTTGACCAGCCGCTGCGACAGCATGCGCAACTGCCCGGAACGGTTGACATCTTCCGCGAAACGGGCCGAATGGATGATTTGCTGCGACACCTGGCCCAGGCGCTGGTTGGTTTGCATGGAGGCGGTGCGCAGCATCTGGAACGCATCGTCGTCCGACACCTGGCGCGCACGCATCAGGATGCCCTTGGCGCGGTCTACCATCTTGCGCTCTTCCAGGCGGCGCGACACCTCGAACATTTCCGCCCGCAAGACCTGCTCGCGGCTGAAGCGGGCCTGGGCTAGGTGAATGAGCGAGCGCAGGCGCTGCGGGCCATAGCCATTGATCACATAGGCATGAACGCCCGCGGCCAGGGCCCGTGAGATCTTTTCGGCGTCGCCGTCACTGGTGAACACGATCACGGGACGCGGCGCGGTCTCCTCAATGACCTGCAGGGCCCTGAACAGTTCCTCATCGGGCATCGAGTCATGGCAAATCACCAGGTCTGGTGCGTGCCGCAGCACCTCCTGCACCAGTTTGCTGCGCTCCTCGATGCAGCCGAGAACCTGGATACCGACCGCCTCGAGGTCGGATGCCAGCGGATGCGCGCCCGGCGGGCCGTTCAGATGTACCAGTGCGGAAGTCATAAAAATCAATGGGTTAAGAGGGAGTATGAGAGAAAAACGGCCCGTGCAACACCCCGCCGTGTGCCCTGAAGCCGCCCCGCCGGTGCCATGCACCTTCCGGGCCGGGAATCTGGCACAGATTTTGCACTAACAATCGCGGGCGTAACGGAGCGCCCAACCTTAGCGAAAGCACTGCGGGTTCTGCGCATAACGACGTGCGTATTGATGTGCCTCATACCGGTTTTATCGCCGGTTCCCTGCTTGACAGGAGAGAGCATCATGGTTCCTACCTCATTTTTCCATAGTCCACCGGACTGCAAGGCCATAGGCTCGGCTGCCCGCGTGGGCAGCTGCGAGACCACGGCCTGGCGATGGGTCGGCCCTGCGTTGCCGGCGCTCAGTCGCGGCAGGTTTGGCATGACGCTTGCACCTACAACATTGAACACTGAATCCACTGGAGTGACCCCATGAAAAAATCGAAACTGGTAATGGTCGGCAACGGCATGGCGGGGGTTCGCACCATCGAGGAATTGCTCAAGGTCGCACCCGAGCTGTACGACATCACCGTCTTCGGCGCCGAGCCGCACCCCAACTACAACCGCATCCTGCTCAGCCCGGTGCTGGCCGGCGAACAGACGCTCGACGAGATCGTGCTCAACAGCTGGGACTGGTACAAGGACAACCACATCACGCTGCACGCCGGCAAGAAGGTCGTTGAAGTCGACCGCGTCCGCCGCGTGGTGCGCGCCGATGACGGCACCGAAGAGCACTACGACCGCCTGCTGATGTGCACCGGCTCCAACCCCTTCATCCTGCCGGTGCCCGGCAAGGACCTGCAGGGCGTGATTGCCTACCGCGACATCGCCGACACCAACGCGATGATCGAGGCCTCCGAGAAATACAAGAAAGCCGTGGTGATCGGCGGCGGCCTGCTGGGCCTGGAAGCGGCCAACGGCCTCATGCTGCGCGGCATGGAAGTGACCGTGGTGCACGTCATGCCCTGGCTCATGGAGCGCCAGCTCGACGATGTAGCAGGCAAGCTGCTGCAAAAGTCGCTGGAAGACCGCGGCCTCAAATTCATGATCGGCGCGCAAACCCAGGAACTGACCGGCGGTGCCGATGGCCGTGTCAAGTCCATCAAGTTCAAGGACGGCACCGAGCTCGACACCGACCTCGTCGTGATGGCCGTGGGCATCCGCCCCAACACCGAGCTGGCCGAAAAGATGCGCCTGCACTGCAACCGCGGCATCGTCGTCAACGACACCATGCAGACCGTGACCGATGCCCGCATCTATTCCGTGGGCGAGTGCGCCGCGCACCGCGGCATCGCCTACGGCCTGGTGGCGCCGCTGTTCGAGCAGGCCAAGGTGGCCGCCAATCACCTGGCGCAGTTCGGCATTGGCCGTTACACGGGCTCGCTTACCTCCACCAAGCTCAAGGTCACGGGCATCGACCTGTTCTCGGCCGGCGAGTTCATGGGCGGCGAAGGCACCGAAGAAATCGTGATGAGCGACCCCTTCGGCGGTGTCTACAAGAAACTCGTGATCAAGAACGACAAGCTGATTGGCGCCTGCCTGTACGGCGACACCGTCGACGGCAGCTACTACTTCAAGCTGCTGCGCGACGGCCGCAGCATCGGCGACATCCGCGACAAGCTGGTATTTGGCGAATCCAACATCGGCGACGCCGGCCACGAAGGCCACAACAAGGCGGCCGCCATGCCCGACGAGGCCGAGGTCTGCGGCTGCAATGGCGTGAACAAGGGCACGATCTGCAAGGCGATCAAGGAAAAAGGCCTGTTCACACTCGATGAAGTGCGCAAGCACACCAAGGCCAGCGCCTCCTGCGGCTCCTGCACCGGCCTGGTCGAGCAGATCCTGATGTTCACCGCCGGCGGCGACTATTCCGCCACACCCAAGCTCAAGGCCATGTGCGGCTGTACCGACCATGGCCACCAGGCCGTGCGCGACGCCATCCGCACCAACAAGCTGCTCACCATTGCCAGCGTGCACAAGTTCCTGGAATGGAAGACGCCCAACGGCTGCGCAAGCTGCCGCCCGGCCGTCAACTACTACCTGATCAGCACCTGGCCCAAGGAAGCCAGGGACGACCCGCAAAGCCGCTACATCAACGAGCGCAGCCACGCCAACATCCAGAAGGACGGCACGTATTCCGTCATCCCGCGCATGTGGGGCGGCGAGACCACCGCCGACGAGCTGCGCCGCATCGCCGACGCCGTGGACAAGTACAAGATCCCGACGGTCAAGGTCACGGGCGGCCAGCGTATCGACCTGCTGGGCGTGAAGAAGGAAGACCTGCAGAACGTCTGGAAGGACATCGGCATGCCGTCCGGCCACGCCTACGCCAAGGCGCTGCGCACGGTGAAGACCTGCGTGGGCAGCGAATGGTGCCGCATGGGCACGCAGGACAGCACGCAGATGGGCAAGGACCTGGAACGCGCGATGTGGCGCATGTACGCGCCGCACAAGGTCAAGTTCGCGGTGAGCGGCTGCCCGCGCAACTGCGCGGAATCCGGCATCAAGGACGTGGGCATCATCGGCGTGGATTCGGGCTGGGAGATGTACATTGCCGGCAACGGCGGCATCAAGACCGAGGTCGCCCACTTTTTCACCAAGCTCAAGACCGCAGCGGAAGTGCTGGAATACACGGGCGCCTTCTGCGAGTTGTACCGCCAGGAGGGCTGGTACCTCGAGCGCACCGTGCACTATGTCAACCGTGTCGGTCTCGACTACGTCAAGAAGCGCATCCTGGAAGACCACGAAGGCCGCAAGGCACTGTGGGAGCGGCTGCAGTTTGCCCTGGACGGCGAGCCCGATCCGTGGTTTGAAGCCGACAAGGCGTCGGTCGACACACGCCAGTTCGAGAAGCTGCCAGCCTGAGCGCGCAGACATAACAACAAGGAATACGGATGATCAAGCGAAGAATTTTTATTGCGTCGGCAGCGGTGGTCGGCATGACGGCTCACTCGCAGGTGGCCGACATGAACGATGCCATCAACAAGGCGGGCCGCCAACGCATGCTCTCCCAGCGCATGAGCAAGGCCTACCTGGCCCTGGTGCAGCAAGTGGAGCCCGGCGCAGCCCAGCAGGTGCTGGACCGTTCGGTGGCGCTGTTCGACCGGCAACTGGCCGAGCTCAAGGCCTTCGCGCCCAATCCCGGCATTCGCGAGACCTATGGCAAGCTGGAAGTTTCCTGGAGCGAATTCAAGGGCACGCTGGTCGGCACATTGCCGAGCAAGGAGCAGGTACCCAAGGTGATCCAGATGGACGCCACACTGCTCGCGCTGGCCAACCAGGGCACGCAACAGTACGAGCAGGCCTCCGGCAAATCGGTGGGCAAGCTGGTGAACATTGCCGGACGCCAGCGCATGCTGTCGCAGCGCATGGCCAAGTTCTACCTGGCCAACGCCCTGCAGGTCGACCCCAAAGGCAGCACGGCCGAAATCGCCAAGGCGCGCTCGGAATTCCTTGCGGCCCTGGAGACCCTGCGCAATGCGCCCGAGGTGACCTCGAAGATCAAGGAAGAGCTGGCCCTCGCCGATGCGCAGTGGATCTTCTTCGACCAGGGCCTGCAACGGCTGGAAGGCGTGCGATCCTCGCCAAAATTGATGTCCGATGTGTTCGTGTCCAGCGAAAACCTGCTGAGCGTCATGGACCGCATCACCGGTCTGTACACCAATATCAAAGTATAGAGAGCCATACCATGAGTGAATGGAAAAAAATCTGCCTGGTCAACGAGATCCCCGTGCTCGGCTCGCGCCGGGTGGCACGCGCCAAGGGTATCGATGTCGCCGTGTTTCGCAATTCCGAAGACCAGGTGTTCGCACTGCTGGACCGCTGCCCGCACAAGGGCGGCCCCCTGTCCCAGGGGATTGTCTTCGGCACCAGCGTGGCCTGCCCGCTCCACAACTGGACGATCGGCCTGGATGACGGCTGCGCCAAGGCACCGGACGTCGGCTGCACGACGAAGTTTGCGTGCAAGGTGGAGGCTGGCAGCGTGTTCCTGGATACGGCCGAACTGGCAACGCTGGCGGTCGATGTCAAACCGCCCCGCGCCGGCCCGGGCGCATCGTCGGGCGCCATCGGCGACGAGAGCTTCAACGTGCAGACACCGCACACGGCGTGAACGCAGGGAATCCCGCAAATTCAATGACAAACACCTTTGGCGACAACATGAAACACCGCAGCCGGAGCTCCGCTGACCATGGCTGATACGCGATCTACCTGCCCCTGTTGTGGTGTCGGCTGCGATCTCGCGCTAACGCGCGGATCGCTTGGCGACAACATGAAACACCGCAGCCGGAGCTCCGCTGACCATGGCTGATACGCGATCTACCTGCCCCTATTGTGGTGTCGGCTGCGGTGTGATCATCGAGTCGCAGGGGGACCAGATCACGGGCGTGCGCGGTGACCCGGACCATCCCGCGAATTTCGGGCGCCTGTGCACCAAGGGCTCGACGCTGCATCTCACGGCCTCGGCGCCGGTCACGCGGCAAACGCGCCTGCTGTATCCCATGCGCCGCGAGCACCGCGGCGAGGCGGCGCAACGCGTGTCGTGGAACAGTGCGCTGGACTTCGCCAGCGAGAATTTTGCCCAGATCATTCGCGACCACGGACCAGATGCCGTGGGCTTTTATATTTCGGGCCAGTTGCTCACCGAGGACTACTACGTCTTCAACAAGCTGGCCAAGGGCCTGATCGGCACCAACAACGTCGACACCAACTCGCGCCTGTGCATGAGCAGCGCGGTGGCCGGCTACAAGCAGACGCTGGGCGCCGACGCCCCGCCCGCCTGCTACGACGACGTGAACCATGCGCAGTGCATCTTCATCGTCGGCAGCAACACGGCTTACGCCCACCCCATCCTGTTCCGGCGCATTGAAGATGCCAAGGCCAAAAACCCGCAGCTCAAGATCATCTTCTGCGACCCCCGCCGCACCGACACGGCCGAGATCGCCGACCTGTACCTGCCCATTCAGCCCGGCACCGATGTCTCGCTCTTCAATGGCATGCTGCACATCATGCTCTGGGAAGGCTGGGTCCAGGCAGACTACATTGCGGCCCACACCAGCGGGTTCGAGGCGCTCAAGGCCACGGTACGCGACTACACGCCCGACCTGGTGGCCGAAACCTGCGGCATCAAAAAAGAAGACCTGTTCACGGCAGCCAAACTGTTTGCCACCTCGGCCGCCACCCTGAGCCTGTACTGCCAGGGCCTGAACCAGTCCAGCAGCGGCACCGCCAAGAACGCGGCGCTGATCAACCTGCACCTGGCCACGGCGCAGATCGGCAAACCGGGTGCCGCGCCCTTTTCGCTCACCGGCCAGCCCAATGCCATGGGCGGCCGCGAGGTCGGCGGGCTGGCCAACCTGCTGAGCGCCCACCGCG